>Ga0256846_1000283_pt1 | contig 21721 bp, 13 predicted proteins | sample TevniametaG_FD_189098 | JGI IMG/M metagenome (GOLD analysis project Ga0256846, IMG submission 189098) | Tube worm associated microbial communities from hydrothermal vent at the East Pacific Rise, Pacific Ocean - Tevnia | ecosystem: Host-associated > Annelida > Integument > Unclassified ...
GTCTTAACCCTTATCACATAGTTACCGTTTTCAAAATTTGCAGGAATAACCCAACTTTTATGACCGTCATCTAGAGGTGCTATCAGTTGCTTGACAAAATTTTCCTGTGATATGGAGTTTTTAAAGATATTGATCTTCGCAGTTGTAGCATCACTTGTGCAACTTGACAGCTTGGACCACTTGATCTCATGTGAATATCCTTTAAACCATGTTATTCCGGCAACGGGGGAGGTTACTTTAATTCCCGCAGAATACACGATTCCCATAGTTAAAAACGAGACTAATAAAACTAAAAATAATCTTTTCATATTCCTCTCCTTAGTTAACGTTCTTTCAATAGTGTTATAAAATACACGAGAAAATATCTCAATATTCGTATGATTTTTATTATTTTACAAGGAATTTAGGTTTATTTAATATGAAAAAACAGTTAAAAAAAAGCCCCTTGATAATAAAAGGGGCTTTTTTTATGAATAATTTTTATGCTATTTTTTTTCCAGGAACTTTATCTCAAGATAGATATCTTTTGCAAATTGCATGCATCTATTGTTATTGTGAGAATAGGATTCATCCGCACTTGTTAATACCATTCCGTAGTTATTGTTCGGATAAGCCACCCATTTCTGAACATATGAGGTTAATTGTGTGTCCGTATTTGCGATGAAATCGGCATTAACTTTAAAAATATTATTCCATGCTTCATTGATTACCCAGGACTTCAATGTGCAGTTAGCATTGCCGTGTTTGTCTTGTTTATAGACTTTATAATGAAGTTTCACTCCGAGAATGAGCCCTTTCCCACGGAACTGACTTACATCAAAAAATAAATGACTCCTGTATATTGTACCTAAATAGCAATAATTTCCTTTATAATTTGTCCACATATTTTCAAATCCTACTCTTGCTTTTCCTGCACCCGGATCAGGTTTTTCAACAAAATTAAAATCGAAAAGAGGAGATCCTTTTTTTTTCTTAACATATTTCCCTTTATTCAAAGTTTTTGCGTATATCTTATATATCTTAGTCTGGGTCTTTATCCGTATTGTAAATTTCTCACTCCAACCACGTCCTTGTCCACCCATCACACTTATTCTTATTTTACACTTTTTCGGACCTATATTGGGAACCGTCCACCTGAATTTTGGAATTGTCACATGATTTATAGTATGGATAGTTTGAAGAAATTTAGTACCGTTATGGTTGTAAAGGTCTATCTTTACTTTTTTCCCTTTTGTAAGTTTATTGTCCCAGGTAATAAAAAATTTTTCACCCGGATCAAGAAAGCTTGATGAGGACGGTTTGTGTATCTTGATATTTGTTGAAAACATACCCACACCCGGTTTTTTATAAATCATGGATAATTTACTTTTAACGTTGAAAACTCCGCTGTCTCCGAGACATGTACTATCATCGGTCTTAACCCTTATCACATAGTTACCGTTTTCAAAATTTGCAGGAATAACCCAACTTTTATGACCGTCAGCGAGAGGTGCTATCAGTTGCTTGACAAAATTTTCCTGTGATATGGAGTTTTTAAAGATATTGATCTTCGCAGTTGTAGCATCACTTGTGCAACTTGACAGCTTGGACCACTTGATCTCATGTGAATATCCTTTAAACCATGTTATTCCGGCAACGGGGGAGGTTACTTTAATCCCCGCAGAATACACGATTCCCATAGTTAAAACCGAAACTAATGAAACTAAAAATAATTTTTTCATTTTTCTCTCCTTTATTAATGTTCGTTCAATAACATAATAGAGGAAAAAGAAATATATCTCAATTTTTTTTTAAATTTTAGTTTTATCAGGGATTTCGATACTTTTTCCAAACGGATGTCAAGTTGATTTATAAAGAGAGTAGTTGTAGAATTGTCTAAAATGGGAAAAAGGACTGCAATAATTCACGACTGGTTGAACGGTATGCGTGGAGGTGAAAAAGTTTTGGAAAAATTGCTGGATATCTTCCCGAATGCAGACATATTTACTCTGTTTTTGGATAGGGACAATATATCTGAAAAAATTAGAAATAAAACTATTTATACTTCACCTTTAAACCGATTTGCAATGATTAGAAATAGATACCGTTATTTTCTGCCGTTGTTCCCGAAGTTTATTGAAGATTTCAATCTTGAGGGCTATGATATCGTAATAAGTAGTTCCCATTGCGTGGCAAAAGGGATAGTTCCCCATCCCGATTCAAAGCATATCAGTTATATCCATTCTCCTATGAGATATGCTTGGGATCAATATTATTCATACTTCGGTAAAATGAAAGGGATAAAGAAAAAAGTAATAAGGAGCAGGATTTCCAAGTTGAGGCAGTGGGATGTTACAAGTAATGATCGGGTTGACCATTTTATAGCAAATTCAAGTTTTGTAAAAGAGAGGATAAGGAGATATTATAGAAGAGATTCGGTTGTGATTCATCCTCCCGTTGATACGGATTATTTCACTCCGGATAAAAATAGTTATGAAGATTATTTTTTAACGGTTTCGGCATTGGTTCCTTATAAAAAAGTTGATACGTTAATAGAGGTGTTTAATAAAACCGAAGACAGATTGGTTATTGTCGGAAAAGGTCCTGAAGAGAAAAGTCTAAAAAGAATGGCAAAAGGGAATATTGAATTTAAAAAAAATTTATCCGACGAAGAGTTAAAAACCGTTTACAGAGGGAGTCGTGCTTTTGTCTACGGTGGAATTGAAGATTTCGGTATAACTTTTGTAGAAGCTCAAAGTTGTGGTATCCCTGTTATTTCGTTTGGTGTCGGAGGAATAACGGATATTGTCAATAAGGAGAATGGGATACTCTACAATAGAGGAGATGTGATAGGACTTTTGGAAGCGGTTGAAGAGTTTAAAGGTAGACAATTTAACAGTGATACAATAAGGAGTAGTGCTCTTAGATTTTCAACGGAAAATTTCTATAAAAATTTTGAAACATTTCTTAAAACAATATCATGATAAAAAAAAGGAGGAAACAACTTACATATATTTACATCCTCAGTGATATTTTTGCAATCATAACCGCTTTTGCACTTACGTTTCTATTCAGATTCTACTCTGGATTTGTTGGTGTTCCCAAAGGTATTCCGTATTACGAAAGATACTATCTGATCCTTCCTCTCCTAATAGTAGTACAGGTACTCTATTTCTCTTACATGGGATATTATAAAATCAAATTGAGGCGGAATCGTTTGGATGATCTGTTTCTTGTTTTTTTCAATACGGTTCTTTCTGTAATTGCCGTACTTTTAATTGTCAGTTATTTGAGAAGCTACGGATATATAAATTTCCAAGTCTCCCACATATTTCTTTTGATCTATATCCCTTTCTCGGTATTGGTGATATTTTGTTTTCGTCTGACTGTTTTCTCTATTTTTAAAAGAGTTTTCCTTAAGAACAATGGTATTTCAAGAGTATTGATTGCAGGGACTGGAGATATAGGTAGAATGATGTGGGAGAATCTTGAAAAGTATAAACATTTCGGGATTGATGTCGTCGGATATCTATCAGATGATGAGAATGATGAGAAAGTTCTTGGTAACTATAGTGATTTAAAGCAAGTTGTCAAATCATACGGTGTGACTGATCTGTTTATTGCCCTCTCGATGAAAAATTTTTCTACAATAACCGGACTTATAGAAGAGGGTAATAATCTCCTGATAGATGTAAAATTAGTACCTGATATTGTGTATTTATCTTCTCTTGGATCAGGTATGGAACATATTGAAGGGCTACCGGTTATCAATCTCGGTGATATACCTTTGAACGGATGGAGGTTATTTCTTAAGAACGGTTTCGATCTTATTTTCGGAATGGTCGCATTTTTAATAGCGTTTATTCCGATGGCTTTGATTGGAATTTTGATAAAAATCACTTCAAAAGGACCTGTTTTCTATTCACAGTCAAGGGTGGGAGCTGCAAGCGGAAATTTCAAGATTATAAAATTTCGTACCATGATCAAAGATGCGGAGAAAAGGACCGGAGCTATTTGGTCGCCTCCGGATGATAAGAGGATTACTAAAATAGGAAGAGTTTTGAGAAAATTTTCTCTTGATGAACTTCCTCAACTGATCAATGTTTTGAAAGGTGAGATGTCTCTTGTGGGTCCCAGACCGGAGAGACCGGAATTAGTCGATAAATTCAAGGAGGAGATACCTAAATATATGTTAAGACATACGGTAAAACCGGGTATGACCGGATGGGCTCAAGTACACGGATTAAGGGGAAATACCCCTCTTACGAAAAGGATAGAGTTTGATATTTTTTATATTCAGAACTGGACTATGAAACTTGATCTTGAGATCCTTTGGAGAACTATATTGAAATTACAATTTATAGATGTGAATAGTTAATGGAATGAGCAACGGTTTTGAAAAATTGAAGATATCGGAGAAGTTTCATACGTTTCTGGAAAATTTGAGCGAACAAGCGGAAATTAAGGACCGGATTCCTTTTATCGGCAGAGATAAAGAACTTGAAGCGGTGATGGAAACACTTCTGAGAAAATTAAAAAGCAATATTCTCCTTGTAGGCAAGCCTGGGGTAGGTAAAACCGCCCTTATAACCGAATTTGCATCAAGAATAAATTCCGGAGATATTCATCCTTCTCTTAAAGGAAAAGTCATCTTTGAATTATCAATGAACAGATTTTTTTTCTCCGGAAAAAGTGATAATAATCGGGTCAAAGAATTCGAGGATTTATTTGAAGAGTTAATAAAGGATAGAGACAGAATTATTTTGTTTCTGAACGAAGTGGAGATAGAATCAATTACCGGAAGTATTAAAGAAGAAAATTCCATCGGTATCAGAAATCTTTTAAAATCTTATTTTATAAACAGGGAGCTTAAATTAATAGCTGCTACTACCCCCGATTATTATTACAGGTCAATGAAGAGTGATGATTTTATGTCGATGAATTTTACAACGGTTTTTCTTGAAGAACCGGAGCGAAGTGAAGTTTTAAAAATTTTTAACGGTATATCCGGATATTTTGAGAATTATTATTCCTTGAAAATAAGGAAGGATATGTTTAATAAAATATATGAATTTTCGCACAGGTTTATTCCGCATAGGTATTTTCCGGGGAAAGGGGTTGAACTCCTTGATGCATCTTGTTCAAAAGCTTCAGTTAAAGGCGAGAGACGGCTAACGGCGGAAAACATATATAAAAGTATTTCGGATATAACTAAACTTCCTCCGAATATTATTGAATTGGACCCTATAAAACATGCATCGGGGATGTTTTCATATCTGAAAAAAAAAGTTGTTAATCAGAATATTGTGTTAAAGGAGATAGTCAGGGTTATTAAATTATCAAGATATGAAAAAGATAAGGCGGAGCAAAGATCCGAAGGTGTTTTTTTGTTCTTAGGACCTCCGGGAGTAGGGAAGAATTTTGTTGCCGGAGAAATTTCGAAATATCTTTTCGGAAGTGATGAAAAGCTAAGGGTGATTGATCTTTCCGAATATAAGAAACCCGAAGACAATAGCAAATTGATAGTTGGTGAAGATGGTGAGATGGGTGATATGATAAAAGAGTTTGAACTTCATCCGTTTTCCGTAATTTTCTTTGAAAATATTGATAAGACTCACAAAGCAACACTAACTTTCCTTAAAGAAATGTTAAGTAAAGGTGAAGTTCTGGATCAAAGAGGTAAGAAATATTATGTCTCCAATAAAATATTTATTTTCAGTTTGACAAAGATAGGAGATGAAGTTTCTCAAAATCAGATAGGGTTTGTTAAAGGTAATAAAACTTTGAACAGATTAATTGTTCCGCCTAAGATAGTGGATATTCTTGATTGGGTTGATGAAATTATTGAATTTTCTCCCCTATGTAAGGAGAGTCTTGAAAAGATAGCCGTCAATGAAATGAAAAATATTGCTGAGGAGATAAGTAAAAGATTTGGAAGGAAACTGATATTCGATAAAAAAATATCAAAAATGCTTTCTGCGAGAGCGGAGGAGAGAGGTGGTTCCGCTCACATGATTGTTGAGTTTGTCGAGAGACAGATCCGATTAAAAGTGATAGATTATACTACAGGAAACAGTTCCGAATCGGGGAATATTTACGTTAAGTTAAAAAACAACAGAATTGAGATAACGGAGAACAAAAAAAAATGAACAAGGGAGTTAAAGCCGTAGTTCTTGCTGCGGGAAAGTCGAAAAGGATGAAATCGGACAAATCCAAAGTTGTCCATAAAATTCTTGGTAAGGAGATAATTAATTATATTTTGGATTCTCTCGTTAAGACGGGGATAAACGATAATGACATCATCGTTGTTGTCGGGGAAAATAGGGAAGAGGTGATGTCCGTAATTAACCGAAATGTAAATTTTGCCGTTCAAAAACAACAACTCGGAACTGCTGATGCTCTTATGGCAGCGGATGAATATCTGGAAGAGTTTAACGGGGATGTCCTTGTAACGGTTGGAGATAATCCCTATATAACATCCGATGAATTTCTTAATATGTTAAAGTACCATAGAGCGGAAAACCTGAAGTGTACTTTATTGTCTTCTATTTTCCCTAACAATACTCCTCCGTACGGGAGAATAATCAGAGATGAAAATAATTTGGTTACGGAGATTATTGAAGCTCCTGATGCCAGCGATGAACAATTGAAAATCAGAGAAGTAAATGCGGGTATTTATTTGTTTGATTACAGGATAGTCTTTCCGTTGTTGAGAAAAATAGGGAGTGAGAATAAGAAAGGTGAGTTTTACCTTACAGATATTGTATCAATATTAAAAGATGAGGGGTTTTCGTGTGGTGCTGTTATTGCGGAGAATAATTATTCTGCAATAGGTATAAATAACAGATGGGAACTGGCGGAAGCACAACGAAAATTCAATGAGGATAATTTAATGTCTCTTGCTTTGGAATCGGGTATTACAATACTCCAACCGGAAACGGTAACCATTGAAAAAAATGTTAAGATCGGAAAGGATACAACAATATTTCCATCCACATATATCGGATCAGGAACTTCCATAGGAAAGAATTGTAAGATAGGTCCGTTCTCATATCTGCGGAATGTAAATGTTGAAGATAATGAAGAAATTTCTTATAAAAAAATAACCGGATAATAATCATGTACATTAAAAGTAAAGCACCGGGTAGAATATGTCTTTTCGGAGAACATCAGGATTATATGTCTCTTTCCGTGATAAATGCGGCTATCGATTTGAGGATATCGGTAGAGGGTTTTGTAGAACATGGAGATAACATAAGTATATCTCTTCCCGACATAGAAACGGAGATAAATTTTAAAAGTGGAGATATAGTTTATAAAAACAAAAAAGAGTACATAAAGAGTGTTGTAAATGTGCTGAAAAAACGGGGCTTATTTGATCCGATGGATATAAAAGCGGTTTTAAAAGGCAACATTCCGCAAAGAGCCGGAGCGTCATCTTCGTCAGCTCTTGTTGTTGCTTGGGCAGGTTTCCTTTTGGGTAGTAGTTTTAACTCCGATGAGATAAAAAAAATGAGAAAAGATATTGCCGAGATTGCTTTTTCCGCAGAAGTGGAAGAGTTCGGGGAGAGTGGAGGTCGTCAGGATCAGTATGCTTCGGCTTTTGGTAATGTTAATTATTTCACTTTTTATGATGATATAAAAGTTGAGCGGCTGTATCCTCGTCTTGGTGGATTTGTTTTGGGTGATTCGGGAGAACCGAAAGATACGCAAAAAACATTGATGAGAGTAAGGAATGCTCAGGAAGCGGGATTGAAAGAATTATCGAAATTATATAAGTTTAATAAAAATGCGGATATAGATTTTAAAATAGCATCAAGTTTTTTTAGCAGAGTAAGTTCGGGAATCAGACCTTATCTCGAAGCTGTGGTAGAAAATTATGACATTACGAAAAGAGCCCTCATTGAACTCAAAAAAAAGGTTATTGATAACGATAGGATTGCTAAATTGATGAACAGGCACCATTCGATTCTTCGTGATAATTTGGATATTTCAACACCGAAAATTGAAAAAATGATAAATAATTCACTCGAAGCCGGCGGTCTTTCCGCAAAAATTAACGGATCTGGAGAGGGCGGATGTATGTTTGTTTACTGTCCGGAAAAAGAGAGGGAAGTTGCCGAAGCCATTTCAAAAGCCGGAGGGACTCCTCATATAATAAGTATCAGTGATGGAGTAGAGGTCTCAATTTTAGAAAATTCCTAAAGATTAAATGCAAATAAAAAAGTTTAAACTATCCGAATTAAAAATAGATGACAGGTACGTTATTTCAAGACCTCTTAAACCCGAATTTCATAAAATTTTCCTGGCGAAATTTCCGAATTTTCCTCCCATAACCGTAAACGGAGAGAATATGGTTATTTCAGGACACGATTCATATGAGTTTATGAAAAACAATGGCAAGATTTATTCGGAGGTAATTGTTTATGATACTGACATAAAAAATTCTCTCTATCATGCTTATAATTTCAGAGAGATTATTGCACCTCTCAATATGTTTGAGAAGCTTTTTTTCTTAAGGGATATACTTAAACATTCCGATATTCGTGAATTGTACGAAAGAACAAAAATCGGAATTAAAGTTGATGATATTTTAATTGAGCTTCTACCCATACTGACAGGCGATATGTTTCGTGATCTCCTTTCCGATAATTTATTGTCGTTAAAAGCCGCAACAAGGATTTGTTCTTTTAAAACCGCAGATCGGATAGCGTTAGCGAGGATGTTTTCCGAAGTCCGATGCTCAAACAGCAGTCAACTGATCATCCTTGATATGATAAGTGAAATTTGTTTTCGTGATAAATCCAATGTGGAAGAGGTTTTAAGAAAGATTGGATACAATGATCTGTGTTCAAACGAATGTCAATCTACAAAAATTGTGGAAGCTCTCCATAAATTGCGATTCCCTCTCTATTCAGAGGAGGAGAACAGGTGGAGCGTAGATATTCAAAATGTTAATATCCCTTATCGGTTCAGGGTGAACCATTCTCCTTTTTTTGAGAAAAAAGGTGTTGAACTTACACTGTTTCTTGATTCCCTTGATGTGCTAAAAGAAGTGACCGATAAGATAAGGAACTAAAATAAATAGGACTTTTCCTCTCTTTCTATTGCTCCATAAACGGATATGAGATATAATGCCGTTTATTTATTAACGATAGTCCCACGGAGAAAAGAATAATGGAAAAAAGTGGCGATGTCAGGAATTTGAAAAAAAGTGTGAAGAACGATTTCCTTTATCCGGAATTTGAGGAATGGAAGATTGCAGCGATAAAATTACTGAAAGGGAAAGATTTTTCCAAGTCTTTAAATACCGAAACATATGAAGGGATAACTTTAAACCCAATCTATACGGAAAAAGATTTGGAAAATTTACACTATGATTCTTTGCCAGGTATGAATAATTTTTTAAGAGGGCAAACAGTGCAAGGTTTCTTATCTTCCGGTTGGGGAATTTGCCAAAGGATGACTTCAGGTATTCCCGAAGAGTTTAATAAGGAGTTGATTTCAGATTTAAAATCGGGACAGAATACGATTTTTATTACTCCCGATATAGCTTCTTCAATCGGGTTGGATCCCGATGGTTCGGAACTCGGAAGAGTTGCGATTAACGGTCAATCCATTGCAACATCCGATGATATTAAGAGTGTGTTTAACGGAATAAGTATATGTGATTATCCTGTTGTTTTTGATACTAATGTGTCGGGGTTGGAACTCCTTATGCTCCTTTTCTCCTATGTTAAAGAAAAAGGTGTTTCTCCTTCCGAAGTGTCGGGGATAATTAATTTCGACCCACTTGGATTCCTTGCTGAAAGAGGGATATTAAATTCATCTCTCAAACATTATTATAAAAAAATGGCTCTTATGATAAAGTGGATAGAAACAAACGGGGCTGATATGAGAACAGTCGGAGTATCTACGCTCCCTTATCATAATTCCGGTGCCAATGCCGCTCAGGAGGTGGCTATTGCACTATCTACCGGAGTGGAATATTTGGAAGCACTTGGTGCCGAGGGAGTTTCTCCTTCCGAGTCTTCCCGCTCAATATCATTTAGATTTGGTATCGGATCCGATTTTTTTATGGAGATTGCTAAGCTGAGGGGTGCCAGAGTATTGTGGAACAGAATTATCCGTGAGTTCAAAGTGGATGACAATAATAAGAATTTTCATATTCATGCCGAAACGTCAATGTTTAATCAATCTGCGTTAGACCCATATGTTAATATGTTGAGAGTTACTACCGAAACATTCTCTGCAGTGGCCGGAGGAGCTGCTCTTATTACGACAAATCCTTTTGACAGGGTGTTTACTTCATCGAATGAATTCTCAAGAAGGATTGCGAGAAATGTTCAGATAATTCTAAAGGAGGAGTCAAGTCTTAATAGGATTATTGATCCGGCGGGAGGATCATATTTTGTTGAAAAACTTACATCGGAGATTTCAGGGAAAGCTTGGGAGTTTTTCCTTGCTATAGAAAAAGAGGGAGGAATAAGTAGATCCCTTGAGAGTGGATTTCTTCATGATAACATATCCGATGGGAGAAAAGATCTTGAAAAACTTATAGTTAAGAGAAAAAAAGTTCTTGTCGGTACTAATAGTTATGGAAATCCCGATGAAGAATTATCAAAAGAAGAAAAAATTGATCAAGATTCCGTTTACTCCAAAAGAGTCGGCACTTTGGAAAAATTCAAGAAAATCAGAAAGTCGGAGAGGGAAAGGATAGAAAAGGGCATTATTAGAGATGCTTTTTTAAGGAAATCTTCGGATGTTGTGAATATTGGAATGGATATGGTATTAAAGGGTGCTACTATAGGGGAGATAACTTTTTCACTCAAAGATGATTCTGATCCGGTTTCGATAATTGGTAAGAATTTTAATTGTCATAGACTTTCGGAAAATATGGAAAAGCTTAGATTGAAAGTTGATCGATTAAAACATAATAGTAAAATAAGGTCGGAAATAACAATTGCCGTTAACGAACCTTTCCTTAAAATTAAACCGAGAGGTGATTTTGCAAAATCGTTCTTTGAGTCCGGTGGAATGAAAAGCGGAATAATAGGTTTGTCCGGAACATTCGGGGAGAAAGTAAAACAAATCCTTGAGACTAAAAACAGAATTATTGTTGTCTGTGCTTCAGATGATGATTATACGGAATTTATCCCTGCGGTTGTTCCGTTAATAAAGAAAAGTGCAGGTAATAAGATTGTTGTTTTTGCAGGCGACCCGAGAGAGAAAAGGGAGTTTTACATGAAAAACGGTGTGGATTTATTTATATTTCGAGGGTCGAATCTTTATAAAACCGTAACTGCAATACTCGAACTGTTAGGAGTAAAAAATGTATAAGAGACCGGATTTTAGTAAAATAAATATTAAGGAAATAACTTTCAAAAAACATTCGGAATCAGACTGGAAGAAGGCAGTATCCGCTCAAGGAGATATTTCTCCGAAGGACATGGTTTGGGAAACTCTCGAACAGATAGATGTAAAACCTTTTTATCGTTCGAAAGATATTTCGGAAATTGAACATATAGGTTATACGGCGGGTATTCCTCCATTTCTCCGAGGTCCCTATGCAACAATGTATTTACAGAGACCTTGGACGGTTAGGCAGTATGCAGGATTTTCTACGGCAGAGGAGAGTAATGCTTTTTATAAAAGGAATTTGGCAGCCGGACAGAAGGGACTTTCGATAGCGTTTGATCTTGCCACACACAGAGGTTATGACTCGGATCATGAAAGAGTTGTCGGTGACGTGGGAAAAGCAGGGGTTGCAATTGATTCCATTGAAGACATGAAGATTCTCTTTGCCGGAATACCCTTAGATAAGATGTCTGTTTCTATGACAATGAACGGAGCAGTGCTTCCGGTAATGGCATTTTACATAGCTGTAGCCGAAGAGGAAGGTGTACCGCTTGATCTTCTTGCAGGAACGATTCAAAATGATATTTTGAAAGAATATATGGTAAGGAATACATATATTTATCCCCCTGAAACATCAATGAAGATAATTGCGGATATTTTTAAATATACTTCTGCTAATATGCCGAAGTTTAATAGTATCAGTATTTCCGGTTATCACATGCAGGAAGCGGGAGCGACGGCTGATCTTGAGATGGCATATACTCTTGCCGACGGGCTTGAATATGTTAGAACAGGAATTAATGCCGGTATAAATATAGACAACTTTGCACCGAGACTCTCTTTCTTTTGGGGAGCCGGAATGAACTATTTTATGGAAGTGGCAAAGATGAGAGCCGCAAGGGTGATATGGGCAACACTTATAAAACAGTTTAATCCGAATAATCCTAAATCGATGGCCTTACGAGCTCATACTCAAACGTCTGGATGGAGTCTTACGGAACAGGATCCGTATAACAACGTTACACGGACCTGTATGGAGGCAATGGCAGCCGCAATGGGACATACCCAATCTCTTCACACAAATTCTCTTGATGAGGCAATTGCTCTTCCTACCGATTTTTCCGCAAGAATTGCAAGAAATACCCAACTCTATCTTCAGGAAGAGACAGGGATCACCAAAGTTGTTGATCCTTGGGGTGGTTCTTATTTGGTTGAGTATCTTACCGACAGTCTTATAAAAAAAGGTTGGGAACATATTAACGAAGTTGAATCCTACGGGGGAATGACAAAAGCTGTTAATGAAGGGATTCCAAAGATGAAAATTGAGGAAGCCGCTGCTCGTCGTCAAGCAAGAATAGATGGAGGAAGTGAAAGTATTGTAGGAGTGAATAAATACAGACTAAAGAAAGAAGATCCTATTGATATTCTTGAAGTTGACAATACAAAAGTGAGAATAAGTCAGATAAAAAGACTGGAAAATCTTAAAAGAAAAAGAGATAATGTGGTTGTAAAAAAATTACTTGATAATATAACTTCCTGTGTTGAGACAGGAGAAGGTAACTTGCTTGACCTCTCTATTAAGGCTGCAAGGGCAAGGGCAACACTGGGTGAAATATCGTATGCAATAGAAAAAGTTTGTGGAAGGTATAAGGCGATGACAAAAACTATTTCGGGAATTTATAGCAGTGAGTTTAAAGGAGATGATACGGGATTACTTGAAGAGGTGCGAAAATCAACAAATAATTTTGCCGAAAAAGAGGGTAGAAGACCGAGAATTCTTATAGCGAAAATGGGGCAGGATGGACATGACAGAGGTGCTAAAGTCGTTTCAACCGCTTATGCAGATATGGGTTTTGATGTGGATATCGGTCCTTTGTTCCAAACTCCTGAGGAAACGGCAAGACAAGCGGTAGAGAACGATGTCCATGTTGTCGGAATGAGTACCCTTGCAGCGGGACATAAGACACTGCTTCCACAGCTTGTCAGTGAACTTAAGAAACTCGGCAGAGAGGATATTATCGTTGTATGCGGAGGAGTTATTCCTGCTCAGGATTATGATTTCCTGTATAAGAACGGAGCATCGGCAATATTTGGTCCCGGAACAAAAATTCCTCAGGCAGCACTTAAGATAATGGAAGAAATCAAACAAAGGTTCCTGTAAAAGATTTTCAAGCTTTGTTTCAGCTTGACCGGACTTATTAATATTGAATTGAGGGGTGACGGTATAATCGTATACATTAAATAGTAAGGAAAGAAAATTTTTAAAAAGTATTGACATTCTTTTTTTGCTTATTTATTATTTGGTTATTAACGAGATATTTTAAGGGCGTTTATATGATGAGCAAATCAATTATTGTTTTTGTTGCAATTATAATTATGTTTGCTGGTTGTACGGAAAAAACAAGTTTGAGTACAAAAAAATATAATTACATTAACTATAAAAAATTAGTAAAACCTGAGAAAAAAATAAAGCTATACTCAGAGGTGGTAATTAAAGAGGAAGATATTAATCGTATTGGAAATTTTACAATAATAAAGAATTATTTGATATTAGTAGACAGGAAAGATGACAAACAAATAAAAATTTTCGATCTGAAATCACACGATTTATTAAACTCTTTTGGTCGCAGAGGTCAGGGACCAAGTGAATTTGTCGGACCATGGCAAATAATTCCATGTCCAAAAGACAATAACATGTTTTGGATATACGATATTGTAACAAGAAAATTAAAAAGATTTAGTATAAAGAAAGTTCTAAAAGATGAATTTGATCCTCCGGAAGAAATAATTAGTTTGACAGTTATCAAAGGGTATGGATTTCCTTTCCGGTTGGCAATAACTCCGCATGATAAAATTCTTGGAACTGGGAATTTTTCCAAAGGAAGAGTTTCGGTTTACAACATGAACGGGAATTTCATCAAAGATATTGGTAAAATTCCGGTTGTTTTAAAAAATGAAAAATTAGCAAATCAGCATTCGCACGGGTTTACGAGTAGAATTATCTATAAGAGTAGCTCAAAGGAAATATTTGTAGCAACAATGTATGGTTCCATAATTGAGCAGTATAGCTTGGATGGGAGAATGATCTCTACGTTTCACGGTCCCGATACATTTTTTCCGAAATACAGCATAGTTCCGGTTGGAAAATTTCACACAATGGCTATAAGTAACGAAACCAAACATGGATATCTTGATCTTTACTACAACAAAAAGTCGGATAAGTTGTTTTTGGTATATTCGGGAAAGTGTGAAGGAGAGGATAAACAAGCTAATTATGGAAAAATTATTTATGTTCTAAACGGGAAAGGGATAATTATTGAAGAAATTATATTGGATACAAAGGTTATACAAATAAATGTTTCCGAAGACGGGTCAACCATTTTCGGACTATCTTCTGAAAACGAAATAGTAAAATTTAAATATAAATAAAAATTGAAGTAGGGATAAAAACTCTGAGAAAAAAGGGGGAAAAATGAAAAAATTTTTAAAAATTATTGTATTAACATTGTTTGTCCTTCAAAAAATATAGCATATCATTCTTCAAATTAAGAAGTTTTGTATATTCGTTAGAAAGTGGTTAGTTGTGGAAATAATATATACCCATCATATTGCTTTTTAATCGGTATTGATAATTGTGTTTTGATATAACAAACATTTATATTATTATTATCAAAAAAAATATCTGCTAAAGGGATGAAGCAAACCTGATTTCCTACCAATTCATTCGTAATCCTGAAGATTTCATTTTTTGATGAAGAATCCAAAGTACTAAAATTTTCATATTTCTTGGTTGAACTATTCCAGTGAGTACCCTTTACCCCCGTATTATGCAAACAAAATGCATTATTCTTTGTGATAGGGCTGATATGTGACAAGTAATCTCCCAACCATTCCTGATTCGTACCCATATATCTTTTTTTTTGAGAGTGATAGTTTCCAATATAAATCATAGTATTTCCGGAATTCTCGCTAATAAACTGGTCTGCTAACTTTTTCAATAAGTTTTCCCGAGCAATAAAACCTTTTTTATTGCTTTCCTTAAATAAACTTCTAATGTTGATACTTTCTATTTCAACAACAGTCATAATTTTTACATATGAATAATACTTTAAACTAAGATCATTAACGTATTCATCTTTATACAAAGACAAATCCTTATGCAAATTTTCAAGATAATCAGTATAGGCTTTTCCTTTTAATTCTTTTATATCTGCAACAATTTTATCAATTTTAGTTGTTCGTGCTAAATGAAGAGTCATCAAACTCAAACTATCACGATATATTCTATCATTTGGATTATAATCCAAACATTTTACAACAATTCTATTATTGGCATTTTTTTGGTTATAAGATGAAATCCGATCGGTTAATATCCTGTAATATTTATTATAAGGATAAATTTTAGGATTTTCCTGCATATCCTCTTCAAAAATCCAACTTAATGTTTGTGCCCATTCTAAAAAGATCTGATTGAAATTATAATCCTTATTCAAAGCGATCATCAACTTACCGGCTAATTCCTGATGCTCTTTTACACGATGACATTCACCAAATATAACTACTTTTTTATTTCCAAGAACATCCAGCAATTCATATGGTATGGATTTATTCACAAAAATTTTAATATCATCAGTTAAAATTGCAGATAATTCCTCCTTGGTTACATCAGAATGATTGCTTACACAATTTTGAAAAATGAAAGAACAAAATATAAAAAAGCAACAAATCGTTTTTAAATCCTTAATAACTTTCTTCCGTAAATATCTTTCCATACTGGCTTTTTACCACTCCTCTGGCAGAAAATCAAGGTTTTCTTCCATTAGCGTGGAAGTTTTCCGAACTTAATTGTATAGCGATCCGGTTTGTCAAGACCACTATAGTACAAAAATGCAATTGAATCGGGTAGGAAAAAGTAAGAATCAAAACTCCATCCCATGGATTTTAAACCCTCAATATAGCTTTAACTATATTGAGGGTCATTTATTAAGGGAGTTTTGCGAGTTTAATAACTTTCTTCCGTTAAATCGACTTTGCCTTTGAATGTTCTGTAAATGAATATCGTGTAAGCAATTACAATTGGCATTCCTATGAGTGCTATTATCAGCATGGTCATCAGAGTTCTCGGAGTTGAAGAAGCGTTATAAATAGTCAAACTGAAATCAAGGTTGGTTATTGAAGGGGTGAGTCTGGGAAAAAGACTTACGGCGGCAAGCCCTATCAAACCGGAAATTATTGTACTGGAAGCGATGAATGCTTTACCGAATTTTTCACTCTTAACCGCAATCGGGAGATAAAATATTGATACCAGAAGGATCAGGAAGAATACCCAGAAAAGGGGGTTGGTAAGCATGCCGTGAAAAAGGAAATTTGCTTCGAACATGGTATATAGTGTTACAAGGGAGTATAAAATAACAAACCCCATCCATAGTTTCGGAATTAAAGATTTCATCCTCTTTTTATGATCTCCATCCGTTTTTAATGTAAGATAGACCGCTCCATGCATTGTGAACATGGTAAGGCTTAGAACTCCTACAAGGAGTGAGTATGGATTGAGAAGACCGAAAAAATTTCCGGTAAATACCCCATCGGAATTTAGAGGTATTCCCCTCATTATATTTCCGACAGCTACTCCGAAAAGGAGAGCGGGTACAAGACTGCCCAATCCGAATGACCAGTCCCAGATATTTTTCCATTTTGAAGATTCAATCTTTCCGCGAAATTCCATAGAAACCGCACGAAGGATTAAAAATAACAATAGAAGCATCAGTGCAAGATAGAATGCACTGAAGACGGTAGCATACACAATTGGAAAAGCGGCAAATAGAGCACCTCCTGCTGTGAGAAGCCACACTTCATTTCCATCCCAAACAGGACCTATTGCATTTAGATTAATCCTTTTTTCTTTATCATCTTTTGTAAAAAGGTGCAATACGCCGACACCGAGATCAAAACCGTCAAGAATGGCGTAACCTGTTATAAGCACTCCATAAAGTAAAAACCATATAATATTGAGATCCATTATACCGTTACCTCCTCTCCCGATAGTTTTTCAGGACCATGTTTTATCTCTTTTGCAAGAAGGAAAAGCCATAAAGCTCCGAGAGCAATGTAGATAAGTGAGAACATTATTATTGAGAACAATATCTCTCCTGAAGAAACAGTTACGGAAGCTGCATCACTTGTTTTTAAAATCTTGTAAACTATCCATGGTTGTCTACCGACTTCTGCTACAATCCATCCGAGTTGAATAGCTATAAAGGGTAACGGAATTGACCATAGAAGAATTCTCAGAGTTTTCATGCTTTTGAAAAGTTTTTTCCCGTATAGTAGAAATGTTGACCATATCATCAAGAATACGAAAAATGTTCCGAGCAATATCATACTGTGATAGGAGGTAAAAGTAATGAATAGCGGAGGTAGATCTTCTTTTTCAAATGAGTCTATCCCTTTTACTTCTTTTGAAGTATCACCATATGTTATCAAACTTAATAATCCCGGAATCTTGACGGCTCCTTTTAATTCCGGTGGATCACCGACCGGAAAACCGAATAGTACAAGAGGAGCCTCCGATTGTGTTTTGTATACTCCCTCCATTGCCGCAAATTTTTCAGGTTGTGTTTCGGCAACTTGCTTTGAATGATCATGCCCGAAAGGAAAGATGATAAGAATTGAGAATATCAGACCTGCTATGACACCGACTTTCAATCCCTTTTCTGCGATTTTCACCTCCTTCTTCTTAATGAGTAGATATGCGGAAACACCTGCCATAAAGAATGCTCCTGTTATTAATGCGGATGAAACCGTGTGGAGAAATCTGATCATGGTTGACGGATTAAATACCGCTTCCCAAAAATTTGTCAGTTCGGCTCTCCCGTTTTGAATAACGAATCCCGCAGGAGTTTGTTGCCATGAATTTGCTACAAGGATCCAGAATGCCGAGATTGTTGCTCCGACGGCTACCATAAGAATTGAGAACCAATGCACCCCTTTTGAAACTTTGTTTCTTCCGAAAAGATATAGCCCGAGAAATCCGGATTCAAGGAAAAATGCAAATACTCCTTCGGCTGCAAGAGGAGCTCCGAAAATATCTCCGACAAATTTGGAATATTCCGACCAGTTGGTTCCGAATTGGAACTCCATCACAATACCTGTCGCAACACCGACTGCAAAAGTGATTGCAAGTAATTTTGCAAAGAATTTCCCGATCTTAAGGTAAATCTCACTCTTTTTCCTCCATCCCATTCCTTCGACCACTACAAGTAGCCATGCAAGACCTATGGATAGCGGTGGGAAAATAAAGTGGAACATTACTGTAAGAGCAAATTGAATTCGTGCTAAAAACACTGCGTCCATTTAATATCCTCCTTAGTTTTATTTGTTTAACTTAAATTAAGTTCTTTATCTTCCTTTATGTGATAATTACAACAAAATTGTAATCACTACAATATATGTTAGGTTATTTAAATATTACTTGTCAAGTGCAATTATTTAATCGATATTTTTGACTATTTTTTGTTATCGAATATAATCTGTTTCAGGAGACATTATGTTTAAGAGTAAAAAGTATATTATGATAGTCCTTTTAATATGGATTGCTTCGTTTTTACACTCTTCTCAGGAAGTTTTCTTTTTGAGGACGCCGGGATTGAGTCCTGACGGATCGAAAGTGGTTTTTAGTTATGATAGTGATTTGTGGATAGTTGGTTCCAAAGGTGGAACCGCATATAGATTGACTGCAATGGATGGAGAGGAACTTTTCCCTAAGTTTTCTCCCGACGGGAAATATATAGCTTTTTCTTCATCACAGAGAGGTAACTATGATGTCTATCTAATACCTGTGGAAGGGGGCAAGATAAAACAACTTACTTTTCATGATTCATCAGATTTGGTAGATTCATGGTCATGGGATTCAAAGTATATATATTTTAATTCTCCGAGATACAATAATTTTTCATCTTATAAAATAAAAAAAGAGGGTGGAACACCGATTCGGATATTCAATAATTTTTTCAATACTATCCATAATGTCGTTGAGGATCCCAATTCTTCCGCACTTTTTTTTACCGACACTTGGGAGAGTTTTAGATTTGCATCAAGGAAAAGATATAAAGGAGAATATAATCCGGATATTAAATCTTATAATCCCGAAAAAAAAGAATTAAAATACCATACGAATTATATTGGTAAGGACCTTTGGCATTCAATTGATCGGTCAGGAAATGTTTATTTTGCATCCGACGAAGGGACAGATGAATTTAACCTATTTGTTTTAAGGAACGGGGAAAAAGTGAGACTTACTTCATTTAAAGATTCGATCAAATATCCTCAAGTAAGTGCTGACGGATCGAAAGTTGTTTTCGAAAAAGGGTACCGATTGTTCATTTATGATGTTGCGGGAAATTCCACTCAAAATCTGAATGTAACACTTAATGTGAATAAAAAGTTGAATCTTGCAAAAGATTTCAATGTTTCGGGAAAGATCGGTTATTTTGATGTTTCACCGGACAAGAAAAAAATAGCTTTTGTGTCAAGGGGTGAATTGTTTGTGTCGGATATAAAAGGAGAGTTCATAAACAAAATGGATACCGATCCGTTAGGGAGGGTAATTGAAGTAAAGTGGCTTTCAGATAGTAAAACTTTGCTTTTCAACCAAACTGTTGACGGTTATCTAAATCTTTTCAAATTTGATAACGGAAAGGAGATTCAAATTACCGATGAAAAGGTTAACAATCGAAATATTTCTTTAAATTCGAAAAGGGATAAGGCTGTTTTTTTAAGTGGTAAAAAATTGGTAAAGGTACTTGAACTAAAAGGATTGACAGTAAAAACAATCGTTAGTGATGAACTTTGGGGATTTTACAATGCAACACCAAGATTTTCTCCCGATGATAAATTTATTGTTTTTACAGCATACAGAAATTTTGAGCAGGATATTTTTATTCATTCCCTTGAGACAAATAAAACTTTTAATATAACCGATTCCGGTGTGACGGAGACTCAACCTTTCTGGTCACCTGACGGGAGGCAGCTTTTTTTCGAAGCCGACAGGCTTAAACCTCAATATCCTCGCGGCGGATCTGCAACGAAAATTTATGCCATCTCTTTTCAAAAATATTCAAGTAAATTTAAGTCAAAAAAATGGAAAAAACTTTTCGATGTGGTAAAAAAAGATAAAAAGAGTAAAAAGGAGAAAGAAAAAAAAGTCTCAATTCCTGTAAAGATCAGTATTGATTTTAATAAAATGGTAAAAAGGTGGAAACTGATCTCTCCAATGTCCGGTAATCAAAATTCACCTTCGGTTTTTGTGGAAGGAGAGAAGACTTTGGTCTTTTATCTGTCCGATCATGAAGGTAACGGTTATCATCTTTATAAAACCGTTATCGAGCCTTTTAAGAAAGCCAAGACAAAAATAATAAAAAATTTTTCCGGCTACAGCTACTCAATACAAAAATCGGGGAAAAAATACTATGTACTTGGAAAGGGGAAGATCGGCACGGTTGATGTTAAGGCGAATAAATATACTCCTTTAAAGATAAAATATAAATTCAGGAGGAATTTGCAAAATGAGTTTAAGCAAATGTTCTTTGAAACTTGGGCAAATCTTGAGATAAATTTTTATGATGATAAATTTCACGGAATTAACTGGAGTGATATGAAAAAGAAATATTCACAATATCTCCCGTTTCTGCTATCAAGATCAGATCTCAGGATTCTCATAAATGATATGTTGGGGGAACTCAACTCATCGCACCTCGGATTTTACTCAAGCGGAGTCGAAGAAAAAACTCATTATAAGATGTTTTCATCGGAAACGGGTATAGTTTTTGATAATAAAAATCCTTACAAGATTGATAAAGTTCTTGAATATTCTCCTGCAGATAAAAAGGAAATTGAGTTGATGAGAGGAGATATATTGGAGAAAGTAAATAACATTACAATTGATTCATCAATGAACAGAGAATTTTACTTTTCACAGCCTTCAATTGAAAATGAACTTGAATTGACATTTAGAAGAGGAGATAAAAAGTTTGCAATTAATATTCATCCCGTTCCTAACTGGAAGTTAAGAAGATATTTCTATGATGAGTGGATTGATACAAATCAGAAAAGGGTAGATAAAAAAAGTAATGATAAAATTGCTTATGTCTATATGAAAAATATGGGCGGATCGGAATTAAATAAATTTTTAATAGAGATGGCGACCGAATGGTACAAAAAAGATGCTTTGATTTTGGATCTCAGATACAATACCGGAGGGAATGTTCATGATGCCGTTATAAATTTTCTAAGTCAAAAATCTTATTTATTATGGAAATATAGAGGAGGTAAATATGGACCTCAACCTAACTTTGCTCCATCCTCAAAGCCTATTGTTTTACTACTA
>Ga0256846_1000284_pt1 | contig 21617 bp, 19 predicted proteins | sample TevniametaG_FD_189098 | JGI IMG/M metagenome (GOLD analysis project Ga0256846, IMG submission 189098) | Tube worm associated microbial communities from hydrothermal vent at the East Pacific Rise, Pacific Ocean - Tevnia | ecosystem: Host-associated > Annelida > Integument > Unclassified ...
CGGCAGGCTGTTTTGTCCCCGGCTGTAATGGCAGGTCAGGACCTGAACCGGAAAAGCACGAAATATGTGTTAAAGGATTCTGGATGGGCAGATTTGAAGTAACCCAGCAGGTCTGGCAGCAGATCATGGGTACAGATCCTTCTCTGGCTGCCGGCAGAATGCAGAATCCTGTTGAAAACATATCTGTTGCAGATGTGGAAAAATTCATCAGTATTCTGAATGCCAGGACAGGGAAAAAATTTTCTCTGCCAACAATAGTGCAATGGGAATATGCATGCCGGAATGCAGGCCGGAATCCATCATGCAGCCCATGGCAGCAGAAAACAGGGCATATCCGTCCCCGTGCAAACTGCGGAACCTGTGACACTGGCAGTTATCATGGAGAAACAGCTCCTGTGGGCAGTTTTCTGCCCAGTGAACTGGATCTTTTTGATATGGCTGGCAATGTCATGGAGTGGTGCAGGCCTGCCAGTGAAAAAATGGATATTATGCCTGCCTCAGGCAGCCCTGCAATGGGAGGCTCATTCATTGACAATGCATCACAGATTTCATGTTCCCGTGTGAAAATGTTCATACGTGGAATGAAATCAGGATATATAGGATTCAGGCTTGTTCTGGAAACACAGAACAGATAAAATCATTCATATGGTCAAGGCTTATTTTTTCCACAAGTGCACTGCCTATCTTTTCAAGAAACACAAAGAAAAGATCCCGGCCCTGTTTTTTCTTGTCCCTTGATGCTGCCATGACAATGGCAGATGCCGGCGTGGTAAGGCTGACAGGCAGATTAAGCTCTTTCAGAAGCCTGTTTATACGCATGATATCTTCATGGGCCATCAGTCCTTTTTGTTCAGAGAACATGGCAGCAGCAACCATTCCCATGGAAACAGCAGAACCATGGCCTGGATTTTCAATTTTTTCAATTGCATGCCCTATTGTGTGTCCGAAATTGAGTTTTCTGCGCTCCCCTGATTCCTTTTCATCCTGCTGGACTATTCTGGATTTTATGCGCACTGAATCTGCCACAAGCCTGAAAATGGTATCGTGGTCAAGACTAAGGGCCTTGTCCCTGTTTTCTTCAATAAATTCAAACAACCGGGCATCAGAAATCAGGGCATGCTTTACAATTTCAGCAAAACCGTTTGATACCTCTTCTGAAGGCAGGGTATTTAAAAGTTCAATATCGCATATGACAAATTCAGGCTGATTGAAAACTCCCACAAGATTTTTGTAGGCATTGAGATTGACCCCGTTTTTTCCTCCCACACTGGCATCCACCTGTGACAGAAGAGATGTGGAAACAAAACCGAATTTTATGCCCCTTAAAAAGATTGAAGCTGCAAATCCTGTGATATCACATACAATACCGCCTCCAATACCAACAATAAAATCCGAGCGGTCGCATGAGAGCCTGACCAGTTCATTTAAAATGGTTTCAATGGTGGCAAGGTTTTTGATGCTCTCCCCTGTTCCGATTGTAATGACTGGAACGTCTGGAAAATCTGCCCCATAATATTTTTTTATGTTTTCATCAGTTATGATGATGGTTCTGCATCCGGACGGAAGATATGATTCAAGGTTTTTAAGGCTTTCACCCACATGGATGGATGAAAGCCCTGATTCTCCTCTGACCTGAAAAGTCTGCATTGCTTATTCCTTGATAATGGCATGAATGGCATTCATTTTTGACATGAGGGAAGAGAACTGATCCGGGTATAATGACTGGGCTCCATCGCTCAAGGCTTCTTCCGGATTATTGTGCACTTCAACCATTACACCGTCAGCTCCCAGAGCAGCACAGGCACAGGCAAGGGGCATTACCTGGTCCCTTATGCCTGCGGCATGGCTTGGATCAACAATGATCGGCAGATGGGTTTCCTTTTTTGCTGCCGGCACAACTGACAGGTCAAGGGTATTTCTGCTGTGCCTGACAAATGTTCTTATTCCCCGCTCACACAGTATGATATTGGAATTTCCCTCCTCCATTATATATTCAGCTGCCATGAGCCATTCCTGAAGAGTGGCGGACAAACCTCTTTTCAGCAGCACAGGCCGCCTTGACTGTCCTGCCCTTTTCAGCAGGCTGAAATTCTGCATGTTTCTTGTGCCTATCTGTACTATATCTGCATATTCTTCAACCAGGGCAAAATTTTCAACATCCATGGCTTCGGTTACAACCGGAAGCCCGGTTTCCTGCCTGACCTTTGCCAGCAGTTGAAGCCCTTTTTCTCCAAGACCCTGAAATGAATATGGTGAAGTTCTTGGCTTGAAAGCACCTCCTCTGAATAATTTTGCACCTGCTTTTCTGACTGATTCTGCAATGGCCAGAATCTGGGTTTCATTTTCAACAGCACAGGGGCCGGCAATTACAGGCAGACTTGCATTGCCGAAAACAGCATCACCAACTCGGACGTGGGTATTTTCCTGCTTAAACTCCCGGCTGACAAGTTTATATGGTTTTGTCACCGGAATAACCTCCTTTACGCCGCTCAGCCCTGAAAAATGGGCACGATCAACTGATCCTGCATTATGCAGGATACCTATGGAAACCCTGTCTCCTCCGGGTATGGGGCGGGCGGTATAACCTCTTTTTTCTATTGCCTCTATAACGTTTTTGATATTTTTGTCATCTGTGCCTTTTTTCATCACGATCAGCATTGGTTTCCTCCATGTGGGTTTGTACCAGCATTCCCTGGTTTGGGCAATAAAAAAGACAGCAGGTAAGATTGTGGCTCTTGAGAAAAGGGCTGCAATGCCTTCCTGCAGCCCTTTGGATACCCTGATTTAAGAAATTTAAAAATTCAGATGTTCAGACCACAGCAGACGCATTCCAGAAAGACTGCCATCGCCGGCATGAAGAATCATTGCAATAACTTCTGCGCGCCGTGGTATTTTTATATGTTTCTATAAACAAGAACATCATAATGAAAAGCATTATAGTGAGAAGTTTTTATTTGTCAATAAAAAATATGCTGATAATGGGTGTAACCCTGCCACAGAGCAGGAGATTGAGGTAATTGGATCGTTTTTTTATAAAATTCAGGGTTTTCACTTATTGAAAAATATGTTCAGGTTTATTATATAAGGTATGTTTTATTTTACAGCAGGCATTAACCAAATTTAGATCCGGGGTATCAAACATGGAACATATTCAATTCAGAAATGAGCCCCCTGATGTGGTGGAAGCCCTTACCGGTGGGATAGCCCATGATTTTAACAACCTTCTGGCGGCAATCAAGGGGCGTGCATCTCTTATGCTGAATTCTGTCAAGCCCTCTGATCCGCTGTATCACCATATTCTTGAGATTATACGCTGCATTGACAAAGGCTCTGAGATAGCAGATCAGCTTCTTGGGTTCGCAAGAGTGGATGAATTCTATCCAACCAGTTTTGATATCAACAGGCTCGTGCGCAAGGTCATGGAAAATCTTGATCTTAAGGATAAAAATATTGTTCTTGATGTTGATCTTGATACCAGGCCTCTGATTGTTGAAGCTGATGCTGAAAAAATAGATCAGGTGTTGCTGGCAATTGTTGACAATGCAATACAGGCCATGCCGGAAGGCGGCAAACTTTCCGTTATAACAGAATCTGCTGCAATCCTGAACGGGACTGCTGAAGCATATGGGCTGAATACAGGATTTTTTGTCAAGATCACAATTTCAGATACAGGTATTGGAATTGACAATGATATGCTGGAAAATATTTTTGCTCCGTTTTATTCCATTGACCATAAACTGCATCCTGAAAGAAAGGGGCTGGGCCTGACGTTTGCCAGGGAGATTATCCAGAATCATAATGGTATAATCGATGTATGGAGTTCTCCGGGCCAGGGTTCCTCATTTGCCGTGATTCTGCCTTTGAAGGAAACATCTGACACCATGGATATTCCGGGAGAAAAAGAAAAACTTGTGCTTGGACATGAACTTATTCTCCTTGTTGATGATGAACAAAGAATCCTGACTGTGGGCAGGGAAATCTGCAAGGCGCTTGGATACAGTGTGATTACTGCGTCTTCAGGAAAAGAAGCTGTCAAGTTATATAAAAAGAAAAAAAACAAAATCAATCTTGTGATTCTTGATATGATCATGCCTGAAATGAACGGACTTGAGACATTTCTGGAACTGAAAAAAATAAACCCTGAAATCAAGGTTCTGCTTTCAACGGGATATTCCATTGATGACAAGGCTCAGGAAATGCTGAAGCAGGGATGCCAGGGTTATATTCTCAAGCCATATAATGTTATTGATTTTTCACATAAATTAAGAGAAGTCCTGGAATTATAGGAATATTTTTTCTTAGATTTCGCGAAAAAGGCGTGGTTTAACCTCTTGATTTTTCGAATGGATTCAATCCTTGACACTTGTCGTGCTATTTTCTATAGTCCTTGAAAATTATTTAACTTTGACAATATCCGGCTTGACTGAAAATATATAACGATGATTAATTTTGACAATTCTGCGCCAGTAAAATTGAAAGGTGTGGGTGACGGTTTCTGGATCACCCTTGACCCGGACTGCCCTGAAGCTACCCTGAAGGCAGAAATTGATAAGCTGTTCGGGAATCTAAGCCATCTGGCTGTGAATTCAAGTGTGGTGATAGATATAAGGGATGGCAAAGACCATGATGATATGGTAAAAGAGCTTGGCGCATACCTTAAAGAAAATTTTGAGGTTGCAAAGGTGTCAACTCCTCCTGAAAAGCGTTCCGTTCCTGTTGAACGGGTTCGCAGACGAGACCTTTCAAAAGGCTGGAATCATCACACAAGCAATGTGCTCATGCTCAGGGGCCGTGTGAGATCAGGCCAGAAAATTGAAACAAAAAAACATGTTGTGATTGCAGGGGATGTCAATCCGGGTTCGGAAATCATAGCAGGGGGTGATGTCATCATTCTCGGCAGGCTTGCAGGCAAGGTGCATGCAGGAGCTCCAGATGATGAGAACGCCATTATTTTTGCCCTGGAATTCAAACCCACCCAGGTCAAGATAGGCAGGGTTGCTGCTGCGGGAATTGACGAGGATTTCAGTGCCAAACCTGAGTATGCATGCGTGGAAAATGACGGGATTATTGTTAAGGATTACATGAAGACAAATCCTTTCCGGAAAATGCCATGGCCTGAAGCCATTTAAGTAAAATTTTAAAACGAGGTGTGAATTGGAAGGTAAAGTAATCGTAGTCACATCAGGGAAAGGCGGAGTGGGAAAAACAACTGCCACTTCTTCCATTGGTGCGGCCCTTGCCCTGGAAGGCAAAAGAGTTGCCATTGTGGATATGGATATAGGGCTTAGAAACCTTGATGTGGTTATGGGACTGGAAAACAGGATAGTGTTTAATATTGTGGATGTTGTCCAGGGAAAATGCAAAATAAACCAGGCAGCAATAAGGGACAGGAGAATAGACAACCTTTTTCTTATTCCTGCATCCCAGAGTGATAACAAGGATGTTCTTACAACAGCGGGCGTGGAAAGAATTGCAAATCAGCTCAGAAAAGAATTTGATTATATAATAATGGATTCGCCTGCAGGAATTGAAAAAGGCTTTGAGAATTCCATAGTGGGGGCAAATGAAGCCCTTGTTGTATGCACACCTGATGTGTCTTCTGTGCGTGATGCCGACCGGGTTATCGGACTTTTATATTCAAGATCGCTGACTCCCAGACTGATTGTGAACCGCATTGAGCCTGCCCGTGTTGAAAGAGGTGAAATGCTCAGCCATGAAGATGTGCTGGATGTGCTTTCCATTGAGCTTGCAGGGCTTGTACCCATGGATGAACATGTATTGATCTCTTCCAATACAGGCACTCCTCTTGTTTTACAGAATGAATCAAAGGCAGGCCAGGCATTCAGGCGGATCGCAAGGAGACTGAACGGAGAAGCGGATCTTCCAATAGAAGTTCCCACTCATCGTACCAGTGTGTGGAAGAAAATCAGCAAGACTTTTGGCTTTAACAGATAAGGAGCTTTGAATGTTAAACAGATTATTGAAAAAGTTCACAGGTCAGAAATCCAGCAAGGATGCTGCCAAGAAAAGGCTCCAGTTTTCATTGATTTATGATAAGCTTGAAGTTAATGACACAACTTTGACTGATCTTCAAAGGGATATTGTATCGGTGATTTCCAATTATTTTGAAATAGACAAGAATGCTCTTGAACTTAAGGTTAAAAGAGATGATGATGTGTCTGCACTTGTATTCAATACACCTATTTTAAATGTAAGAAGAAAAAGAGCATAATTTAAACCTGACTGGGCTTAATACGCCGGAACGTTTTTATTGTTCCGGCGTTTTTTTTGGACTTTTGGCAAGCCTTTGAACCCTGAGATCAGGTCTCAGGTTTGAAAATTTTTATTGAAAGTTCCTGGAGCTGCTGCACAGAAGGCTTTGAAGGAGCTTCTGTAAGAAGGCAGGTGGCTTTTTGTGTCTTGGGAAACGCAATCACGTTTCTTATGGAATCTTCCCTGCACAGAAGCATCATAAGACGGTCAAGCCCGAATGCAATTCCTCCGTGGGGCGGTGCTCCTGATTTAAGGGCCTTTAGCAGAAAACCGAATTTGTCGTTTGCCTGTTTTTCATCAATCCCAAGGCACTTGAGCACCTTTTCCTGAAGTTCGCTTGAATGGATACGGATACTTCCTCCTCCAAGCTCGATACCGTTCAGAACCAGGTCATATGCCCTTGATTTGACTCCAAGGGGATCAGAGTCAAGCTTTTCAATGTCTGACTCAAGGGGTGCTGTGAATGGATGGTGAAGCGCCTGGTAACGTTTTTCAGTTTCATCATACTCAAGAAGCGGAAATTCTGTAACCCAGGTGAATTTATAATCATTGTCTGAAATCAGTTCAAGGCGTCTTGCAAGTTCATTTCTGAGCTGACCTAAGGCTTCATTGGTAATTTTTGCCTTGTCAGCAACAAAAAAAACAATATCTCCCTGTTCAAGGTCAAGCCTTTGGGCCAGGGCCTGTTTTTCATCGTCTGTAAAGAATTTGGCAATGGGAGACTGCCAGCCGTCTTCCCTTATTTTTATCCATGCAAGGCCCTTTGCCTTGTAAACCGATGCAAAATCCGTGAGCTCATCAATCTGTTTTCTTGTGAATGACGCACATCCCTTTGCATTGACAGCCTTGACAATGCCTCCGTTTTTCACCACATTGGCAAATACCTTGAATCCTGCATCCTTTACAATATCAGAGATATCGCACAATTCCAGTCCGAACCTGAGATCCGGTCTGTCCAGCCCGAACCTTGACATGGCTTCATCATAACTCATCCGTGCAAAAGGGGTTTCAAGGTCTATATCGAGCACAGCCTTGAAAACAGCCGTGATCATGCCCTCGGCAATTTCCATGATCTGCTGTTCATCTGCAAATGAAAGCTCCATGTCTATCTGGGTGAATTCAGGCTGACGGTCAGCCCTTAAGTCTTCATCCCTGAAGCATTTGACAATCTGATAATATCTGTCAAAACCGGAAATCATCAACAATTGCTTGAAAAGCTGCGGAGACTGGGGAAGCGCATAGAATTCACCTTGGTTTACCCTTGATGGTACAAGATAGTCCCTTGCTCCTTCAGGAGTGCTTTTTGTGAGAAAAGGAGTTTCAATGTCAATAAAACCATTATGATCCAGAAAATTTCTTATTGTCATGACAGCTCTGTGCCTTGCCATGATATTGTTTTTAAGCTGGGTGCGTCTCAGATCCAGGTATCTGTACTGAAGCCTTATGGTTTCAGATGCCTCAACCCTGTCCTCGATCTGGAATGCAGGAGTTTCAGCCCTGGAAAATATTTTAAGCTCGTTTGCCATTACTTCAATGGTGCCGGTCTTCATTCTGGGGTTGACCATGTCATCAGGCCTTGCAATTACTTTTCCCCTTATGCCCAGAACATATTCATTTCTGATTTCCTGGGCTTTTTCATGCACCTGTTTTGAATATTCCGGATTGAATACGACCTGGGTAATGCCTTCCCTGTCCCTTAAATCAACAAAAATAACTCCCCCGTGGTCACGGCGGTGCTGAACCCAGCCCATAAGGACGACTTCTTTGTCTATGTCAGTATCTTTAAGCTGGCAGCAGTGATGTGTTCTTTTCATGGTTCCGAGTAAATCAGTCACTTGGGTTTTCCTCAAAAATTAATTTTTTAATATCCTGACAAGTTCAGGAATAAGGTTGTCAACGGGAAGAACAGTCTGTTCCCTGGTTGTCATATTTCTTAAAACAAGGGCATTGTCGGCAAGCTCGTTTTCCCCTGCAATCAGAACATGGCCTGCACCCAGTTTGTCTGCCCGTTTCATCAGGGCTTTCATGCTTTTTCCCCTGAAATCCATTTCTGTTTTGATATCTGCAAGGTTAAGCTCACAAAGCCAGTGGTATCCCATTTCAAGGGCGCGGTCTCCCAGGGTTACGATGAAAAGGTCAGGCGATAAAGTTTCAGGGCGGGCATCCATCTGTTCCATGACCTCAACCAGGCGGTCAAAACCTATTGCAAATCCGATTCCGGGGATCTGCGGGCCCCCAAGCTCCTTTACAAGACCGTCATATCTGCCGCCCCCTGCCACGGCACTCTGGGCTCCAAGGGCTGTGGTCTGAATTTCCCATGCAGTCCTTGTATAATAATCAAGGCCGCGTACCAGGGATTTGTCCACCAGAAAATCAATTTTCTGTTTTTCAAGGGCTTTTTTTACTGTATCAAAATGATCTGCGCATTCATCACACAGATGGTCAATGGTTGCCGGTGCATCTGCAATGGCTTTTTTGCATTCAGCCACCTTGCAGTCAAGTATCCTCAAGGGATTTTTATTCATTCTTTTAAGGCAGTTTTCACACAGCACATCTTTTTTTGACTCAAGAAAGTCAAGGAGGGCTTTCTGGTAGGAAGGCCTGCATTCAGGGCATCCAAGTGAATTGACATGTGCCACAAGCCCGGTGAGTCCAAGCCGTCTGAACAATTCATTGAGCAGAAAAATGAGCTGGCTGTCAATAAAGGCAGATTCAATGCCGAAAACTTCCACATCAATCTGGTAAAACTGGCGGTATCTTCCCTTCTGCGGTCTTTCCCGCCTGAACATCGGGCCTGTCATGTAAAATTTTCTCACAGGATCAGCAGCATACATTTTATGCTGAATATAGGATCTTGCAATGGAAGCTGTGGCCTCAGGCCTTAATGTCAGTTTGTCTCCTTTGCGGTCGGCAAAGGTATACATTTCCTTTTCCACAATATCGGTGGCTTCCCCGATGCTGCGGGCAAAAAGAGCTGTTTTTTCCAGAATGGGAATCCTGATCTCCCTGAATCCGAATGCTTCAAACAGGCGGGCAGCCTCTTTTTCCACAGTCTGCCACAGAAGAATCTGGTCAGGCAGAATATCTCTGAACCCTCGTATGGTCTGCATTATTTTATTCTTTATTTTTTTCCTTGGGTTTTACCAAATTTAAATTAAACGCTATATATAGATTAAAATCAAAGTGTTAGTCAACTATTCTTTTCTTATTTTTACACTGTTGGCATGTGCACCAAGCCCTTCTGTCTGTGCAAGAAGGATTACATCATCGGCTTCTTTTTCAAAAGCATCTCTCGAATAATGAATAAGGCTGGTCTTTTTGGTGAAATTTTCCACGCTTAATGCAGAAGAGAATCTGGCAGTTCCTGCTGTGGGCAGAACATGGTTGGGCCCTGCAATATAATCGCCCATGGGCTCAGGTGTATAGCTGCCAATGAACAATGCGCCTGCATTATGGATTCTGTCAACAAGGTCAAAGGGATTTTTCACGATCAGCTCAAGATGCTCCGGAGCAAGGCGGTTGGCAAGGTCGATTCCGGTTTCAATATCAGGAACAACCATTACTGCCCCGAAATTTTCAATGGATTTTTCAGCTATATCTTTTCTTGCAAGTTTTTCTGTCTGGTTTTTGAGGGCGTCAATTGTTTCAAGGGCAAGTTCTTCACAGTCAGTTACAAGTATTGCAGAGGCCATGACATCATGTTCTGCCTGGGACAGAAGATCGGCAGCCAGAAAATCCGGCCTTGCATCTGCATCTGCAATGATCAGAATTTCGCTGGGCCCTGCAATCATGTCTATTCCCACAATGCCTGCAACCAGTTTTTTGGCAAGGGTGACATAGATATTTCCAGGCCCTACTATTACATCCACTTTTGGCACGGTCTGTGTGCCGAATGCAAGGGCTGCAATTGCCCAGGCACTGCCTGCCTTGAACACAGAGGTTATGCCAACCCGTTTTGCAGCAGCAAGTATATGGGGATTTATTTTTCCGTCTTCCATGGGTGGAGTCATGAGATTAATGGATTCAACACCTGCTGTTTTTGCCGGAATCCCGCCCATGAGCACTGATGACACAAGAGGGGTTTTTCCTCCCCTGGCTCCTGGAGCATAGATGCCTGCCGCACTGACAGGCCTGACAAGCTGACCCACCATGACTCCGTTCCTCGGAGTATCAATCCATGAATTTTCCTTCTGGCGGGCATGAAAGGATTCAAGCTGGGTCACGGCACGGTCAAGGGCTTTTAAAAAGGATGCATCAACCTGTTTCATGGCGGCATCAAATTCCTCAGGCGTAACCTTCAGGGTATCAATGTTTACCTTGTCTGAATCAAACTTGCGGGTATACTCAACAAGAGCCCTGTCTCCGTTATGCCTTACATTTTCAATACAGGCTTCAACTGTTTTCTGATCCTGGGCTGAAAATCCAAGGCCGCGGGAAATAATATTTTCCACCCTTTTTTCAGCTTCCACAGAAGGATAATGATATAATTGCATTTTTTATGGTTCCAAAAAATTTTTGGTTTTAAAAATATATCTGACAAATATAATAAGGGCAGAATATCTGCCCTTATTCATACATCAGTTAATATTATTGATTAAATACTAAAATTCAAGTGTTTTTGACAATTCATCACCGGAAAAATCCCAGGTTGTGTCATGGGGCGGGAATTTTTCGCTGAACATTTCAGGAAGCTGGTCATCCACTTTGGTGAATCCTGCCTTTTCATTGAACTGTTTTTCATTTCTCAGCACGGTTCTTCCGAGCTCAAGCGCATCATCAGGAGTAAGGGAAAGGCCGTGTCTTGCATTTATCATGTCAACAATTGTGGAAAGCCCGTCCTCATTGTCCAGAACTGCAAAAGCTACAAAAAGGCACAGCCCCGCAGAGTCAATGGCTGCGGTTGCGACCTGAAGGCCCTGGGACAATTCAATATTGCCCTGTTTTTTAAGGGGATCGATTGTGCCGCCCACTCCAAGGATATTGGCTGTAACTCCATAACCTGCTGTATGATCAGCTCCCATGGGAGTTGTGGCATATGTCACGCCCACACCTTTGCAGGCCCTTGGATCATAGGCTGGAAATGCCTGGTTCTTTACAACAGGTATACGGTCAACACCAAGGGCTCCGCCTGTGAACACAGCTCCGTTGCCGATGATTTTTCCTTCTGGTGCGCCCTGTTTTACTTTGGACAGAAGATCAATGGCTGCCTTTCCATCTCCCCAGGGAATCATGCCGCCTTCCATGGCGATTCCAAGGGCAACCCCTGTTTCAATTGTATCAAGCCCGAAATCATCGCACATCATGTCAAGGGTTGCAATGTCATCAAGATCTTTTATGGTGGTATGTGCACCAAAAGCCCAGATGGTTTCATATTCAAAGCCGCAGGTCAGGTATTTGCCGTCTTTGTCATGATAAACATTGGAACACTGGATTACACAGCCAGGATGGCATGGTTCAGTGGTGATACCGCCCCTGGCCTTTATGTTTTCAGCCATTTTTTCGCCGCTTATGTCCTGTGCATGTTCAAATCTGCCTGATCTGAAATTTTTTGTGGGCAGGGCCCCTGCTTCATTGATCACATTGACCAGTACAGCAGTTCCAAATGCAGGAAGTCCTTCTCCTGTTACAGGATGCTTTTTCAGCATTTCAACCCATCTTTTGTTGGCTGCCTTGAATGCCTCAGGGTCTTTTACCTCCAGACGTGAGGCTCCCTTGTCATTTACCACAATGGCCTTGATTTTCTTTGAGCCCATTACAGCGCCGAGTCCTCCTCTGCCATGTGCTCTTCCAGGTCTTCCATTCATGTCTGCCTGATTGATGCTGGCACTTTTCAGGCATTGTTCCCCTGCCTGACCGATGCTGAGCACACCTGTGTTTTTGCCGTATCTGGCCCACATTTCCTCCATTACAGCATAATTGCCCTTTCCTTTGAGATCTTCTGCAGGAAGAATCTGAACCCCGTCATTATTGATGACAATGATGCTGTAATCGTCTGATTCCGGCTTGTCTTCAAGGACAATGGCAGCTATGCCGAGCTTTGCAAGTTTCTGTGAGACAAGACCGCCTGCATTGCTTTCCTTTATGCCTCCTGTAAGAGGTGATTTGGCTCCTGCTGAAAGCCTTCCTGAATCAGCAGCAGGCGAACCTGCAAGGATTCCAGGCGCAAATACAAGCTTGTTTGATTTTCCAAGCGGGTGACAGGTTGCAGGAACCTCGTCAAGAACCATTCTTGATGTCAGTGCCCGGCCTCCAAGCCCTGCATAGGCAGAAGGCAGTTCCTCAAAAGTAAAGGTTTTTTTCCTTGTGTTGACCCTTAATAATTTCCCCATTTTTTTTCCTCCTTGGCAAAGGTTGTTTAGTAAAAAAATATTGTATCAGAATGTATCTATGAGTTTAAGAAAGGCTGCCTGATTCCGATAATTCAAGCAGCCCGTCAAAATCTTTGATTAATATGGTTCTTGCCTTTACATCAATAAAGGAAAGCTTTGTCATTTTGTTCAGTACCCTTGATATGGTTTCAGGGGTTGTACCGATCAGGCTGGAAAGCTGAGTTTTTGATATTGGAAGAACAACATTGTGCTGTGAATTCTGTTCCTTTGAAAGAGTGAGTATATATGCGGCAAGCCTTGCAGGAACCTCTTTAAGGCTTAAGCTCTCAATCTGCATTGTGAAATCCCTCAGTCGCCTTGACAGATCTGAAAGCAGGGTCATGCCAAGGCCGGGAGAACGGGTGATAAGCTCCACAAACTTGTGGCGGGGCAGAAAAATAATCAGGGATTTTTCAAGAGCCATGGAAGATGCAGGAAAGTTTTTGCCTTCAAACACGGGTACCTCTCCAAAGGTATGACCCGGCCCGTAAATATGAAGTATCTGTTCCTTTCCCTCAAAGGAGAGCTTGAAAACCTTTATTTTCCCCTTTGCAACCATATAAATGCCGTCTCCTGTGTCACCTTCGTTAAATATGATGTCTCCTCTTTTAAATTCAAGGGTTGTGGCAATGGCAGCCAGTTTTTCAAGGTGTCTGTCCTCAAGCCCTGAAAAAAGAGGTATTGTTTTTAAGATTTCAATATTATATACTTTTTCAATCAAATTTCTAAAAAATAAAAATTTTCAACTTTATTTAAAAAATTAAAGATTACTTGACCCAGATCAAGGAAATACATCCTTTTTTATAATAAGTTCAATCCAGGATGTAAAGATCAATTGTTCGTCAACCATAAATTAAGGAGAAACAGCCATGTTTTGTTTTCAATGTCAGGAAACAGCAAAAAACCAGGGATGTACCATCAAAGGAATGTGCGGCAAGGAAAATGATACTGCCAATCTTCAGGACCTGCTTATTTATAATCTCAAGGGAATTGCGGTTATTGCTGATAAGGCAAAGGCAGCAGGAGCTCAGGTTCCCAACAGTGCCGGCCTTTTCATAGCACAGGCCCTTTTCACCACAATCACCAATGCCAATTTTGATGATGACAAGCTTGTCAAATGGATTCTTGATGCCCAGAAAGTCAAAAAGCAGCTGTACGAAAGCGTAAAGGATAAAGTGGGTTCAGACCTTCATGAAAGTGCCATGTGGTATTCTGATGATCCAGGTACTTTTCAGGCAAAGGCTGAAACCGTTGGCGTGCTTGCAACTGAAAATGAGGATGTAAGATCCCTTCGCGAGCTTCTTGTAATAGGGCTCAAGGGGATAGGGGCATATGCAGATCATGCAGCCGTGCTTGGCGTTGAAAAAGATGAAATTTATGATTTCATGTATGAGGCCCTTGCTTCAACCACAAAGGATCTGTCCGTGGATGAGATGGTTGCAATGGTGCTCAAGGCAGGAGAAGTGGCTGTCACCACAATGGCAGCACTGGATGAAGCCAATACCAGCACATATGGCCATCCTGAGCTGACAGAAGTTAATCTCGGGGTTGGAACCAATCCTGGAATCCTGATTTCAGGCCATGATCTTAAAGACATGGAAGAGCTTCTTAAACAGACAGAAGGGACAGGGGTTGATGTATATACCCATGGTGAAATGCTGCCTGCCAATTATTACCCTGCTTTCAAGAAGTATTCACATCTCAAGGGCAATTATGGCAGTTCCTGGTGGCATCAGAATGAGGATTTTGAATCCTTTAACGGCCCGATCCTCATGACAACCAACTGCATTATCCCCATGAAAAAGAAAAATACCTACAAGGACAGGGTTTTTACCACAGGCGTGGTTGGTTATCCAGGTATCAAGCATATTCCGGACAGGGTTGACGGCAAGGCAAAAGATTTTTCTGAAATGATTGAGCTTGCTAAAACATGTCAGCCGCCGACTGAAATAGAAACCGGCAAGATAGTGGGCGGATTTGCAAGGAATCAGGTACTTGCCCTGGCTGACAAGGTTGTGGATGCGGTGAAGTCAGGCGCCATCAAACGCTTTATTGTCATGGCAGGCTGCGACGGACGTCAGAAATCAAGAAATTATTTTACTGAAGTTGCCCAGAAACTGCCAAAGGATACAATAATTCTGACAGCAGGATGTGCAAAATACCGCTATAATAAACTTGATCTTGGCGATATCGGCGGAATTCCGCGGGTACTTGATGCAGGACAGTGCAATGACTGCTATTCTCTTGCCGTGATTGCTCTCAAGCTCAAGGAGGTTTTCGGGCTTGAGGATATAAATGAGCTTCCCCTGTCCTTTGATATAGGATGGTATGAGCAGAAGGCGGTTGCTGTTCTTCTTGCCCTGCTGCATCTGGGAGTGAAGGGAATAAGGCTTGGACCCACAATTCCTGCATTTATTTCTCCTGCTGTACTGGATGTTCTTGTCAAAAATTTTGACATCAAACCCATTACAGAGCCTGATGCTGATATAGAAGCCATGATGCAGGGAAGATAAACCAGCCGTAAAATAATACAGGGCGGGCATGAACGTGATTTTTCTGCCCGCCCTGTAAACTTGACGGCAAGATCGAAAGGAGGCTGAAATGAAATGCCCTGGACAGGATACTCAATACTGGAACAAGGAAGCTATTTTTGAAACACAATGCCCGGAATGCGGCCATACCATAGAGTTTTTCAAGGATGATGCCACAAGAAAATGCCCGAATTGTAAAAAGAAAATAGTCAATCCTAAAATGGATTTCGGGTGTGCCTCCTATTGCAAATTTGCCGAGCAGTGCCTTGGCACTCTGCCTGAAGAGTTCATAGCGCAGAGAAATGATCTTTTAAAGGACAGGGTGGCTGTTGAGGTGAAAAAATATCTTGGAACAGATTTCAGGCTCATAGGCCATGCTTCCAGGACTGCAAATTTTGCAGAAAAAATAGGCAAACAGGAAAAAGCAGACCTTGCAGCAGTTCTCTGTGCAGCCTATCTTTATAATATCAGCGGCAGTGACAGGGAAGCCTGCCGCAGCACGGCAGAAAAGATCATGACACAGCTTGGTGCCATGAAGCAGTTGACAAATCAGGTTCTTGAACTTGTATCCGGTCCGGAACATGATGGGAAAAAGGATATAAACATGATGGTTCTGCATGATGCAGATACACTTGCACATATGGCTGAATGTGACGGGAAAGATGATATTGACGCTCAGACATTGACAGATAAAATTGAACGCCTTTTTGAAACAGAAGCGGGCAGGGAACTTGCCCGTAAAGTGCTGACAGACCGGGCATAACAGGATAAATCAGGAATTTACACATAGAGGAGGTGACAGCCATGAAGGTGATGAGAAAAATAATTGAAATTGATGAGGAAAAATGTACAGGGTGCGGTAATTGTGTTCTTGCATGTGCAGAAGGCGCGATCCAGATCATTGACGGAAAGGCCAGGGTTATTGCCGATAAATTCTGTGACGGCCTTGGAGCCTGCATTGGAGAATGCCCTGAAGATGCATTGAAGATAATTGAAAGACAGGCTGAAGATTTTGACGAAGAGGCTGTTGCACAGTTCTTAAAACAAAAGGCTGAAAAAGATGCAGCCGGTGCTGCCGTTTCAGGCGGATGCCCTTCTGCTGCAATGAAGATTTTCCCCGGCGCAGGAGGTTCAGATCCGTGTGCTGCTGCAAACAAACCTGTGGTACAGGCTTCACAGGGCAGTTCATGTCTTGGGCACTGGCCTGTTCAGATCATGCTGGTTCCGCCGGGAGCTCCTTTTCTAAAGGACGCAGACCTTTTAATAGCAGCAGATTGTGTTCCTGTGGCATACCCTGATTTTCATGCAGATTTTTTAAAGGGCAGGGCTGTAATGATAGGATGTCCCAAATTTGATGATCCTGAAAAAAATATAGAAAAGCTGGCCCAGATTTTCAAGGGTTCCGCCATAAAAACCATTACGGCTGCAATCATGGAAGTTCCCTGCTGTTCAGCGCTTCCTGTAATTATTAAAAGAGCCCTTGAAAAAGCAGGAGTTGATATTCCGTTAAAAGAGGTTGTCATAAGCTCAGCAGGAAAAATTATTTCATGAAGTGGTCGCAGGATGCAGAAACAGCGCTTGGAAAAATCCCTTTTTTTGTCAGAAAGAAAGTAAGAAAAAAAGCAGAAGAATTCACAGCTTCAAAGGGAAAAACCTGTGTTGACATTTCTTGTCTTGATGAATTGAAAAAAAAGTTTCTTTCCAGGGGCGGAATGGAAAAACAGATAAAGGGGTATGAAGTCGTATCATGTTTTGGTGATTCAGGATGCCCCAATTCAGCGGTCTCTTGCGCAGGCCTTGCAGAAGATATAAGGCAGGTTTTTAAAAATGAGGATATTCTTTCCTTTCTAAAAAAACATGTAAATGGAGATCTTAAATTTCACCATGAATTCCGGGTTGCTCTGTGTGACTGTCCCAATGCATGCTCAAGGCCCCAGATAGTTGATATAGGTATTATAGGGGCTGTGCGTCCGCATGTTTCAGGAAAAGAATGCACCATGTGCGGAGCATGCGCTGCCTCATGTGCGGAGCATGCCGTTACCCTTGATGCTGACAATGAAAAACCTGTTATTGACCAGGATAAATGCCTTATGTGCGCAAAATGCATCAGGGTCTGCCCTTCAGGCACTATTGAGGCTGACAGATCAGGTTTCAGGATTCTGCTGGGAGGCCGGTTGGGCCGCCATCCTCGGCTGGGCATGGAGCTTGAGGGCATTTTTTCCCATGAGCAGGTTCTGAAAATCGTAAAAAAATGCCTTAAATTTTATAAGGCAAATTCAAGGGAAGGGCAGCGTTTTTCCCATGTTCTCTCCTCAACTGACAAGATTTATCCCCTTTGAATTCTGTGTCTGATGTAAGAAATTTTCTTACACATATATCAGAAAATTTCTGCTTGACTTGTATGATTCATACCTAATATCGTGTTTTTAACAGGATATTCCCCGCTTGCTTCATTTTTTTAACAAGTTTTTAACGCATCAAAGGAGACCGTACAAATGAAAAAATTATTTTCTTTTATTGTGATTTCACTGTGCTGTATGGCAATATCGGCGCCTGCACTATATGCAAAGAAAAAACCCTTTAAGATAAGGTTTTCCCATGTTGTTTCAGAAAACACCCCAAAGGGCTGGGGAGCAAAGGAATTTGCAAGAAGGGTGAATGAGGAGCTTAAAGGCAAGGTTGTGGTCAGGGTTTTTCCGAATGCCCAGCTTTATGGAGATAATCAGGCCATTGAAGCCCTTTCCGCAGGGTTCATTGAAATGGCAGCTCCGTCTTCTGCAAAATTTATAGGCTCAGTTCCTGCCCTTCAGCTTTTTGACATGCCTTTTCTGTTTAAAGACCTTGATGCAGTGCATAAAACAGTTGATGGTAAAATCGGGGATGAAATCCGTGCCATGTTTGAAAAAAGAGGACTTGGCATTAAGCTGCTCACCTTCTGGGACAATGCTTTTAAACAGTTTTCAGATAATGTCCGTCCCCTTATCAAACCTGCTGATTTCAAAGGCGTGAAATTCAGGATAATGAGTTCTGATATTCTTGAAGCTCAGATGAAAGCCCTTGGCGGTATCGGGCTTAAGCTTCCTTTTTCTGAAGTCTATAACGCACTTGAGCAGGGAGTTGTTGACGGGCAGGAAAATACTGCTTCCAATATTTATACAAAAAAATTCTATGAAGTTCAGAAATATCTTACTTTTTCAAATCATGGCTATCTTGGCTATGCTGTTATTATAAACCAGAAATTCTGGGACAAGCTGCCAAAAGATATTCAGGTATCCCTGTCAAGAATTCTTAAGGAAGTCACGGAACAGGTCAGGGCAAAAGCTGTTGAACTTGACAAAAAACAGTCTGCACTTATCAGGGCATATGCCAAAAAAACAGGAAGGCTTAAAATCTATGACCTGAACGCAGATCAGATAAAGGCTCTTCAGAAAGCTGTCACTCCTGTTCATACCCAGTTCTCCGATGTTGTTCCTCCTGCATGGATTGATGCCATAAAAAAAATGTAATTAAAACCTCTTCTTAAGCTCCCGGAACCGGGATGGTTTCCGGGAGCTTTAATATCTATACATTACAGGTGCTGTAAACATGATACAGAAAGTAATAAAATTCTGGGATAAGCTTGAGGAAATCCTGATTGTGATTCTCATGTCGCTTGCAACCTATCTTTCGTTTCAGGAGATTGTCTTACGTTCTGTATTCAATACCGGCTGGAGCGGATCATATGAAATAACCATCATGTCTTTGATATGGTGCACCTTCATAGGTGTAAGCCTCGGGATCAAAAAAAATGTCCATATAGGTGTTGACCTGCTTGTAAATAAACTGCCGCCTGTTCCAAGAAAGTTTTTTGTTTATATTTCCATTCTTTGCTGCCTTGTATTCGGTCTTGTCATTTCCTATCAGGGATATCATTTCACAGTATTTATAAGTAAAAGCCACCTGCTTTCACGGGATCTCAGAATTCCCATGAAATGGGCATATCTGTCTGTGCCTGTCTGCGGAATACTCATGACCCTGCGTTTTGTTGAAAAATTTGTTTATGTGCTTAAGGGTAAGAGCTTTGAACATGATAAAATGCATGAGCTTTCCGATGAGGAGCGCAGGCTTGTGACAGGAATAAAAAAAGGAGAATCATAAATGGAACTTGGCCTGGCACTTTTCGGCATATTCTTTGTTTTCCTGCTTATTGGTATTCCCCTTGCTGTATGTCTTGGGCTTTCTGTTATAGTGACCTTCTGGTATTTTGACACCCTGCCTCTGATGGCTGTTGCCCAGCGCATGTATAACGGCCTTGACCAGTTTCCCTTAATGGCGATTCCGTTTTTTGTACTGGCATCGGGTATCATGACTTCAGGAGGCGTGTCAAAACGCCTGATCAGGGTCTGCAACGCTTTTGTGGGGCATCTGCCGGGCGGCCTTGCCGTGGCATCAATTGTTTCATGCATGTTTTTTGCAGCCATATCAGGCTCAAGCCCGTCTACTGTTGTTGCCATAGGCGCCATAATGATTCCTGCAATGATAGCATCAGGGTATGGGGAAAAATACAGCGTGGGCCTTCTTGGGTCGGCAGGTTCCCTTGGTATCCTGATTCCGCCAAGCATACCCATGATTGTATATGGAGTGGCAACGGAGCGTTCAGTGGGCAAGCTTTTCATGGCAGGCGTCGGGCCTGGCCTGTTCATGGGATCCATGTTTATTGTCACTGCTGTGGCAGTGGCAAAATACAAAGGTTTTGGCGGTGCCCAGCCCGTTCCCTGGAAGGAGAGATTTGCAGCGCTTGCAGATGCAAGCTGGGGTATTTTTATGCCTGTGCTTGTGCTTGGAGGAATATACGGGGGGATTTTTACTCCGACAGAGGCTGCTGCCGTTTCTGTTGTGTATTCTCTTTTTGTTGGGCTTTTTATTTATAAGGATCTTAAATTCAAGGATATCCCAAAGGTATTTGCACGCTCGGCCGTTACCATGTCCATGGTGCTTTTCATCATAACAACAGCCATGCTTTTTGCCTTTATTCTTACCTCGGAGGGAATCCCAGGAGCCATTGCCGATTTTATTATTCAGCATGCTGTCACCCCATGGATATTTCTGCTGTTTGTGAATATTCTGCTTTATTTTGTGGGTGATTTCATGGAGCCAAGCTCTGCAATACTTATTCTGGCGCCTTTGTTTCTTCCCATTGTTCTGAAGCTTGGGATCGATCCCATTCATTTTGGAATCATAATGACAGTCAATATGGAAATCGGCATGATAACACCGCCTGTGGGCCTTAACCTGTTTGTGGCTTCAGGAATCTCAGGCCTGTCTTTATGGGATGTTTTCAGGGGAGCTGCCCCTTTTATGGTCATAATGCTTCTGGGCCTTCTGATTATCACATATGTACCGGTTATTTCCCTGTGGTTTCCAAAACTGATTTACGGCGCAATATTTTAACTGGCCGGAACACAGAAAATAATAGTTGCATTATCAACGTTTTTATATGATATTATTGTGAAATTTTTAAAAATATGAAAGATATATAATATTATATGAAAACATTTGAAAAGATAATTGACAGTTCCATTGCCTATCTTGTGGGGCGCACCTCAAGATCAATCATTAAACGGCTGACCAACAAGTTTTCAGAAGCAGGGTTTGATGTAAGTTATGAACAATGGAGTATACTGGTTCATCTGTACAGAAAAGACGGTCAGACCCAGCAGGAACTTGCCAATATCGCAGTAAAGGACAAGGCTGCCATTACCAGGCTTTTAAATGTTCTGGAAAAAAAGAATATAGTGTTAAGAATCCCGGACAGGAATGACAAACGCAGCAAACTTGTCTATCTTACAAACAAGGCAAAGGAGTTCAAGGGACAGCTTATTGCCATTGTCGAGGAATTGCTTGAAGAAGCCCATCAGGGCATTGAAGAAGATGAAATGGCAAGGTGCAAGGCAACCCTTAATAAAATATTTTTCAATTTTGACAGATTGAACAATTAAAAAACTATAATTCCACAAGCCTGTTCTGAATCGCAAACCTGGATAAATCAGCATTATTTCTAAGATTCAGTTTTTTCAATATTCTTGACCTGTAGGTGTCAACCGTCTTGACGCTGATATTATAGGACTGAGCTATCTCTCTGTTGGTGGAGCCCATGGCAAGTTTTCTTAAAACCTGCAGTTCCCTCAATGACAATGATTCTGTCAGGCTCTGTTTTTCATTGCCCCTTATAACCCTGAGAGCCAGGGCTTCACTTGCCTTTTCAGTAAGATATCTGCCGCCGGCATGTATTTTTTTTACTGCTGCCACAAGCTGTTCAGGAGCTGACTGCTTGGTTACATATCCCATTGCCCCTGCTTCAACAGCTCTTATGACATACTGCTCCTCATCATACATGGTTAAAATAAGCACAGGCACATCAGGACAGTAACTTGCAAGCCTTGTCACAACCTCAAGCCCGTCCATT
>Ga0256846_1000286_pt1 | contig 21586 bp, 12 predicted proteins | sample TevniametaG_FD_189098 | JGI IMG/M metagenome (GOLD analysis project Ga0256846, IMG submission 189098) | Tube worm associated microbial communities from hydrothermal vent at the East Pacific Rise, Pacific Ocean - Tevnia | ecosystem: Host-associated > Annelida > Integument > Unclassified ...
TTTGGTCCTGCAATAATGTAACATTTTATTCTACTTTGCAAAAATTCATCCATTCTAAAATTTTCAATAAAATCAACTCATTGTTGTTAACTATATCGGTAAACATACAATAGAACAAGCAATATTTGAATACAAATTTTTCAGATTATATTTCTGATCAGGCTTTTTTATTTGAAGTTATAATAATTTTGTAAAGAAAAAGCCAACTAATAGTTGACAAAATGTTTAATAATTTAGATATGAATACTATATCTAATAAAAAATTAAATATTGAGAATATCACAATTCAACTTGAAAAACTTGGATTGTCACAGTCAAGCCTTGCTAAAGAGTTAGATACTACAAGACAAAGCATTTCAAATTGGTTCCAGGAAAAAAAATTCCCAAGACCAGGTGCATTATTAAAACTTGCAAAAAAACTTCAGCTTTCATTTGATGATCTTGTTATAAAAACAGATATTTCTCAAGAACCAATTGTTGCTTTTAGAAAAAAAGGCAGCCATAAAATATCATCTGAATATATTGAGGAAGCAAAGGATAAGGGCTTTCTCCTTGAGCAACTCCTTCCTTATCTTCCCTATGACGAGCTTTCAACGCCCCCAACATTAATTGATCCAGTATTGAATTATAAATATATTCAGACAGCCGCAGCTCAAATTAGAAAAGCAATTGGAAAAAAGAGTGAGTGTAAAATAGAGTTTAATGATCTTATTGATTTTTTTAATCAGCATCATGCTGTTATTATTCCCGTGTTTTGGGGTAATAAAAGCAATCATGAAAATGCTTTGCATATTTATCTGCCCCAATCAAGAACAACATGGATTTACCTTAATCTTGACAGCAAAATTCATGATTTTAAATTCTGGATGGCACATGAGTTAGGGCATGTAAAAGCACCTAAGTTGCAGCATGAAGAAGCAGAGGACTTTGCAGATTCTTTTGCAGGAGCTCTTCTTGTAAAAGAAGAGATGGCTGAACATGAATATAGTGTTTTAAAAACTCTTCCAAATAACAGCCTTAAAATCGGACGAATTAAAGAAAAGGCAGAAGAATTGACAATTTCACCTTTGACTATTTACTATGAAATCAATAAATATGCTGAATATAAAAAATTGCCCAAAATATATCTTGAAAAAAATCAGGCAATTTTTAAAGCAAACACCTTGTTTTGCAATCAATATAAATCTCTTGCAGAACATCTTTTTGATACTCTGCCTCCAAGCGCCAGTGATTATATAGAGTCTGCTCGAAAATATTTTGACAGCCCTTTTTTTGATTCCCTTAAAATATTAATAAAACAAAAAAAGAAATCTGTAGGGTTTTTACAGGCAATTTTAAATCTATCTACACCTGACGCACATGCGTTGTATAAAGATCTTGTTTTATGATTACTACAATTCTGGTTGATTCCTGTTCTTATTTCAGGCTTGCACAAAGCATCCATCCTTTGTTGAAAACACCTTTTTGTGAGGAAAAGCATGTATTGGGGGTAATTAAAGAACTAAACCAGGAATACAAACAAAATCCAATCAAATAGATAAATCCACAGGATTGCGATGTGATCAAACCGTTATACTTACAGGTAGTTTAACAGATGGTGTAATAATTTTTGATGAAAGCCGTATAAGCCCATTGCTCTACGGCAAGGATACTCATCCGTACACCAAGTGCCGAAAATTATTAAGGGGCGGTATTACACGGGCCAAGTCACATGTCTGGGTTCTCACTGATAGATTTACTGAGACTCCACTGCTCCATGGATTTGATTTATAGAAATATATTGACAATTTTATATCTGGTGCAGTTGTCCGGAAATTCCGGATAGCTGCTTTTTCTAACCCATTGTGGATTCCAATGTAAAATATATACTTTCCATTAAGCTTTACATTCATATTTACATTTGATATGTTGAAAAGTATGAAGTTTTTGCAGAAAGTTCTGTTGAAACAGAAGTATGAAAAGTGGCAGGACAGGTGATCTATGGAACGGTCGATAATTCATTTGAACGTAGCTGATTTTGCCGTTGCAGTGGAGAGTCTTATTGATCCCGGCCTCAGGGGATACCCCCTTGCCATAGCTCCCGGGGATTCATCCAGGGCCTGTATATATGATATGAGTGAAGAGGCTTTTCAGCAGGGTATACAAAAGAGTATGCCCCTGGCACGTGCACGTCGTATTTGCAGAGATTTGCGTATTCTTCCACCCCGTTTTGACAGGTATGAACGTGCCATGAAAGATATTGTAAAAGAGGCACTGCCCTATTCTCCTCTTATAGAGTATGGCGAGGCTGATGGTCATATATTCATGGATCTCACCGGTAGCGACAGGCTTTTTGGTCCTCCCCGGGATGTAGCATGGAAACTTGCCAGGAAAATCAAACGCAATTTTGCCCTGGAGCCCATATGGTCAGTTGCTTCAAGCAAGCTTGTGGCAAAAATAGCAACACGCCTTGTAAAGCCGGTCGGAGAATATATCGTTAGGCAAGGTGAAGAGCAGGAGCTTTTAAAACCACTGCCTCTTGGGCTTGTTCCGGGCATGGAAAAGAGTGATCTTGTAAAATTAAAGGAGTTTAATTTCAATTTTGTGTACGAAGTCCTTGCAATGGACATGGAACATTTAAGGGTATTTTTTGGTAAAAGGGCAGGTTTTATATATGACCTGATGCGGGGTGTTGATTTTTCACCTGTTCTGCCTGTTTTTGCCATGGAAACACCCGTGGAAGCAGAGTATGAATTTGCCGGGGATACCAATGACAGAAAAACATTAAAAAGCGTCATGTATATTCTGACGGAAAAAATCTGTATGGTTTTGCGCAGAAAAGGAAGGGCTGCGGAAAAATTAAAGCTGAAAATAGGTTATACCGATGGAGTGCATGGATTTGGAATCCTGGGAGTAAAACCTGCAAGCTCCAATGAACTCAAGCTGTATAAAGCAGCAGAAAAGCTTCTTGATCGTGTTGTCAAAAGGCGTATACAGGTACGGTATATACGTCTTGTGTGTGATAAATATATATTTTCCCGGGACCTTTTGGTGCAGATGGATCTTTTTGAAAATACCGGAGAAAGGGCAGAAAAACAGGAGGCTCTTATTAAAGTCATGGATAAAATACGTGATCGTTTTGGATATGATGCCATAGGAGCAGGCATTGGCAAGCTTGCATTGTAAGGATAAAAAAAGTGATTCCCCTGGTCCTGCGCTCAAACTACTCCCTGATGTGGGGTACAGCATCGGTTTATGAACTATGCTGTAAGGCAAAAAAACTTGGGTATACAGAACTTGCTTTGACAGATACAGATAATCTTTGTGCATTAATCTGTTTTTTGGATGCATGCAGAAAGTTTGATCTTACACCCATTGTAGGTGCTGAAATCACTGATCCCGGGAAGGGTGTACGGGCAGTATGCCTTGTGAAAAACAGGAAAGGATATGGTAATCTTTGTAAACTCATTACAAAAAGACACCAGGACAATGGTTTTCAATTAAAAACAGATCTTCCGGAATATGGTGATGGTCTTATTGTTTTGACCAACAATGCAGATTACTTAAAGTACTGGTATACAAGGGAGCTTGATCTGGGAGCAGCCCTTTACAGAAAGCCGGTTCCATTGACACATGCACTTGCAGGAACAGCAAAACAGCTTAATATACCACTGGTTGCAACTCCGGGAAGTTTTTTCCTTAACCCGGGGGATGGGAAAATGCATAAAATGCTCAGGGCAATAGACAGGAACAGCACTTTTTCAAGGCTTTGTGCTAAAGATATTGCACCGGATGATGCATACCTTGCACCACCATCAGAATATGAAAAAAGGTTTGCAATATGCCCTGAATCATTACAAAACAGTCATGCGCTGGCAGAAAAACTTGAGTTCAGAGGCCCTGATTTCGGTATTGTCATGCCCTTGTTCAGGAACGAGGCCAATGCTGAAAAGTTAAAGCAGATTTTATCACGTAAAGTATACCAGGGTGCAAAAACCAGGTATGGCAGCGTGCTTTTAAAAAAGATCAGAACCAGGATCGAATATGAGTTAAAAATCATAACCCGGATGAATTTTACATCCTATTTTCTTGTGGTGCATGACATAATACAAAAAAGTCCAAGAATTTGCGGGCGCGGTTCCGGGGCTGCTTCCATAGTTGCATACTGCCTTGGCATTACAAATGTCTGTCCTGTAAAATTCAATCTCTATTTTGAGCGTTTTTTAAACCCGGGAAGAAGTGATCCTCCTGATATAGATATTGATTTTGCCTGGGATGAGCGCGACAAGGTGCTGGCAGCGGTTTTTGATAAATTTAAAAACCATGCTGCCATGGTATCAAGCCATGTATTATTCCAGCCCCCCATGGCAATACGTGAATCTGCCAAGGTGTTTGGTCTTGCAGAAGCAGAGATAAACAGGGTATCAAAACGACTTCCATGGTTTTGGAAAAAACAGGAGCTTGAACTTTCTCTCATGGAAAGAATAAAACAGAGAAAAGAGTTTCAATTCATGGATTTTCCAGACCCATGGCCTGAAATAATGGAGTATGCAGAGGTTCTGGTTTCAAACCCGAGGTATCTTTCCGTGCATCCGGGAGGCATTGTAATTACACCCGGGCCCATCAATGAATATGTTCCCATTGAAACTGCAAAAAAAGGAGTGCCTGTCATGCAGTGGGACAAGGATGCAGCAGAAGATGCAGGCCTGGTTAAAATTGATCTTTTGGGAAATCGAAGTCTTGGTGTAATACGGGATGCAGTCAATAATATCCGCGGAAACAATATTGAATTTAATGAGTCCGGGTCTGACCCGGAAGATGATCCTGAAACCAGGCAGGTTGTTGCCAGGGGTGATACCATGGGATGTTTCTACATTGAGAGCCCGGCCATGCGCCTTTTACAGAAAAAAGCTAAAACAGGAGATTTTCAACATCTTGTAATACATTCAAGTATTATCCGGCCTGCTGCCAATGAATATATACAGGAATATTTAAAAAGACTCCATGGCCAGCCATGGGATCCCATACACCCTCTGCTGGAGGATGTATTAAAGGAAACCTTTGGAATCATGGTTTACCAGGAAGATGTTTCCAGGGTTGCAGTACGCTTTGCAGGGTTTAATCATGCCGAAGCAGACGGTCTTCGTAAAATACTTTCCAAAAAAAACAAGGCTCTGCAGCTTAAAGATTATTATAAACGATTCCATGCAGGTGCAAAGGAGCGGGGCGTAAAGGATGAACAGATAAAGCTTGTCTGGAATATGATACTGAGCTTTGACGGATATTCATTCTGCAAACCCCACAGCGCTTCCTATGCCCGGGTATCCTTCCAGGCAGCCTATCTGAAAACACATTTTCCAGCCGAGTTCATGGCTGCGGTAATAAGCAATCAGGGAGGATTTTACAGCACTTTTGCCTATGTGTCAGAAGCTGTAAGAATGGGCCTTAAAGTATTAAGGCCTGATGTTAATAAAAGCAATATTACATGGCTTGGAAAAAACAATGAAATACGGACAGGGCTTTTATCCATAAAAAATCTTTCCTTAAACACCCGGCAAAAGATTATAATGGAAAGATCAAGGGAAAAATTTAAAGATATACATGACTTTCTGGGCCGGGTTAACCCTGCCGATGACGAGGCAAAGGCACTGATTCACAGTGGAGCCTTTGACTCTTTTAATCAGAATGGTTCAAAATCCAGGGCTGATCTTTTATGGATTCTTGCCTGCAGGCTGAGATATAAATCCGCAGTAAAAACAGGAGAGAGCAGTACTTTGTTTGGCAGTTTACAGGATCATATCAGGTTTCCAAATTTTCCCAGGGAAAGCCGCATTGCAAGACTGCGCCGGGAGTATGCTGTGCTGGGGTTTTTATGTGAATGTCATCCCATTGTTCTTTATAAGAATACAATTAAGAGAATAAAAAGCGTAAAAGCATGTAATACAGGCATGTTTGTCAATAAAATCATCAGGTTTGCAGGCTGGCTCATAACAGGAAAAACTGTCCTGACAAGGGGCGGCGACCCCATGAAATTTTTAACCTTTGAGGATGAAACAGGTATAATGGAAACAGTATTTTTTCCGAAGACCTATGCATGTTTATGCCATATGCTGGAATATGGCAGGCCCTATCTGTTAACGGGGAAGGTTGAGTCTGACTGGGGTGCCGTGACTATGTCAGTTATTAATGCCCGGCGCTTAACCCAGGGGCATCGGCCAGGAAATCTGCCCGGGGAAAAATTCAATGCATTTTGATTTTTTCATATATTTTTATTGTTTCATTGCCAGGGTCAATGTCAAGCTCATTGTTAAACAGGGTCCTGCACTGTTCAAAAACATTTACAGCCCTGTTTCTCATGCCGGAATCAGAATAAATCATCATTAATTTCTGATAGGCTGTTTCAAACAGGGGATCTGTCTGTAAGATTTTCTGCCAGGCCCTGCCTGCATGCTCAGCCTGGTTCAAGTTTTCATGTATCAAGGCTTTTTTCTGGAGAATATCGATATATTTTATCCTGATGCGGTCCCGTTTTGAAAAGATCCATTCCACATAGGGCTCTTCAGTAAAATAATCTCCTTTATATAATTGAATTGCTTTATCATAGTAATGCAGAGCCCTGATGTTATTCTTTTTTTTCTCCTCTTTTTCACCCTGTACACAGAACTTAAAAAAATCATCAATATCAATGGAGACAAGGTCAGGATCAAGGGAGATCAGGCCTGATTTGTGACTTATGTAAGAATAACCGAATGTCGTGTCTGCATTGGGTTCCAGAGCTTTTCTCAGGCGGTGGAGATTGATCTTAAAATTTTTTTCCCCTGCTTTGGCACTGGCTCCTGGCCATATATCTTCCATGAGCACCTCCTTTGGTATATTCCTGCCCCCATGGGAGACAATTGCCTTGAGCAGAAGTTTTGGGCGGCTTCCTTCCCAGTTGATATCACCAAGGGGTTTATTGTTTTTAAATATTGCAAACCTGCCAAGTGTTTCTATCCTTACTGCTGGTATAATGAGCTTGTAAATATCCCTTGCTGCCTCCTTGTTATCACCGTGGTCATGCATTAATATCAATGATTTTATAAAATCGTCTGAATTAATTACACTGAAATGGGCATACTTTTCCCTTGCTGCTTTTTGTATACCTGCATCAAGGTATTTTAATGCTTTTTCATGTTTATCCATGTTCCAGAAAACAAGGCCCAGCCCAAGGCTTGTTTCCGTATATGAAAGGTCTGAAGAGATATTTTCAAAATATTTTAAACAGGCCATAAGTTCAGCTGCGGCCTGGCCGGGATTGTTATTGTGCAGCAGTGTAAAGCCCAGAATCTGTTTTGTCCAGAAAAGATGAACATCACTTCTTTTTGCTGTCTCCATCAGTTTGAGGGCGGCTTTGCCCACGGCCAGTGCATCCCTATATATTTTTTGGTGGTATAGATTTACCGACTTAATGCCCAGGGCAACTGCTCTGTAAAAATCATTTCCCTCAAGGGTTGAAAAATCAGAAAGATAATTTGCCGTTAAAAGAGCATCTTTATAATTTTTTGTGTGGATAAAATACATTGCCTTTGCTTCAAGCAGGCCTGGATATAAAAAGAGCAGCCCGAATTTTTCAATATCTGTTTCTGATTTTTCCAAAAGAAGACAGGACAATTCCAAATCCCCCTTTTTCATGGCAAAATCGATATTGACAAGGTTTTTTAAAACCCTGTATTCAGGGTGAATACCCTCCTTTGTTAAGTTTTGAATTTTTGAAAGAAACTCCTGGGCACGGGAAAAATCCCCGGCCTGGACATACCCAAGAATCATAACAATGGATGCGTTCAGTTTAAGGACAGAGTTATCAATTTTTCCGGCAAGCATTATGGAATTTCTGCATGCAGAGATACCCCTTAAGATATCACCGTTGCCTGCAATATAACCAAACCCGATCTGCTGCCAAAGGAGTGCCCTGGCCCAGGTGAACAAAAGTTTGGTATCCTTTGGTTTTAAAAGTTTTTCACCTTTTTTAATAAAATTTGATATTCTGGCAAAAGGCTTTCTCATGAACACTTTTGCTTCTATAAGATAGGCAGTGCAGAGGATCTGGCCCCGGATATCCCTGTTATCTTCAAAAAGGGCCAGGGCTATCTTAAAATCAGCAATATTCTGCACCCCACCCTTGATACGCCGTGTGACAGTGAGATAAAAAATAAGCCAGGGGTCATGCCAGATCATTTCATTGGGAAGGGCTGCCATCCATTTACCCAGATCAGAAAACCTGCCTTTAATTACAAAATCTGTTCCCAGGGCTTTAATGATTTCACCGATCTTCCTTAATGCACCTGCTTCAATATAATATTTCAAAGCCTGTTCATACTCTTTTTTCTCTTCAAATATTCTGCCTGCCTCAATATTGACAGCCTTGTATCTGTCAGGGTTTATCTTTCTTAACAACGCTCTTTTAAGAAAGGTTTTAAAAAGTTTGTTATAACGGAAAACAGGCCATTTACCCGAAGAGTCAACCCTCTGTATAAAAAGATTTCTCTTTTCAAGTTCTTTTAATATATCCACAATACCGGGAATGTTTTCAAACAGCCTGCCCAGGGTTTCAGGATCAATCACTTCAAAAATAGAGGTTTTCATTAAAAATTCTTTTATACTGGCCGGCAGGGTCGAATAAATCTCTTCAGTAAAAAAAGAAAAAGCATCCTTTGCAAGGTGTTCAGGAAGTTTTTTTAAATCAGGGGAACGCCTCATTGATTCAAGAACCAGGGTAAGCCCCCCTGCCCAGCCCTCGGTTGCAGCCTGGATCTTCTGTATCTGAGAAAGGTCGATTTTACCGGACTTTGTAAATTTCTGAAAGAATATTTTTGTTTCATCAAGGGTAAATTTTAAGTCGTCATTGCCAAGAACAACCGCTTTTTTCTCCATTTTCATCTTTTCAAGGGACAGAGGCGGCATCTGCCTTGATAAAAGGAACAAGGTGATATTATCCGGGATGCTCCCTATTATATTCTGAATCATCATATAGCTTGATGCTGATTCTTCAAGGGATTCTATATCATCAAGTACAATATTGATATGTTGATCAATATGATTGAAAAGAGAAATTAATATTTCACTGCACCGGGCAATGCCTTGTCCTGGTCCCAGAGTTGTCTGGGGTATTTTCAGATTTTTAAAATATTCACCCTTTTCCGGAATTTTTGAAAAAGCATTAAAAATCATTTCAAAAAGTTTTACATGGTCTGATTCGCGCCTGTTCATGTGCAGCCATATTGTGCATGTCTGGTAACCGTTATTGTTCCAGTCCGGCCCATGGGTAAGATAGGAGGCAATAAGTGTTGATTTACCCTGGGCAGCCTGACCCAGTATTAAAAAAAGCCTTTTATCACTGTTCTGGTTGATAAGTTCAAAGAGCCTGTCCCTTACAACAATGTCTGAAACCTTGGGAACAGCATATTTTCCAGTTTTCATTATCAGATCTCTTTATATATGTTACAATGGGCCATCATCGATTCTTTCTTCAATGAGATCAGCAACTTTATTAATGCCTGCCATTTCAAAAAAACGTATATAATTATAGGAAAGTCCCTCCATGGCAACATCCCCTCCCATGTCTTTAATACCCTTTGAAAACTTGATTAATGAAGATATGCCGTTCTTGTTTATGGAAAAACTGTCATCAAATATGATATTTACCTTTTTTGCATTTTTAAACTTTTTTGAGTCTAACAGCTGCAACAGGGTTTCATGGGCAGCACAAGAGAGTTTTCCCTTTATTCTGATATTGATGGAATCGCTTTTTTGTTCAAAATCCAGGATAAATTTTTCTGTTTTTTCCTGGCCAATACGTTTTTCAGCCCTTATAAGAGCTGAATTCAAAGCTTCTCTTTCAACGGGTTTGTTAATAAAATCCGATGCAGAAAGATCAAGGGCTTTAACAGCCTTTTCCATGTCTCCGTGGCCTGTTATGATAATCACCTGGGCATTGATATTGGATTTTCTGATCTTTTCCAGAACCTCAAGCCCGTCCATGCCCGGCATTTTAAGATCAGTAAAGACTATTTCAGGTTTGATTTCATTAAATATTTTCAGTCCTTTTTCACCATCTTCAGCTATGTATACATCATACCCATATGCCTTGAGAAAAAGGCGAAACATGGAAAGAGTCGGTTTTTCATCGTCAATTACAAGTATTTTAATCATTTTTCAATTATCCTTTTCCATATATGCAGAAAAAAGAATCTTAAAGGATGTTCCTGCTCCCTCTTCTGATTCAATGCTGATTGTGCCGTTATAATCCTTTACAATGCCCTGGATTATCGGCAGGCCAAGACCCATGCCTTCACCCATCTTTTTGGTTGTATAAAAAGACTCGAATATTTTGTCAATATCCCTGGTTTTTATACCTGTGCCATTATCAGAAATAACCATTGCAACATTTCCCTTTTCAAGGAATGTTGATATTGTTATTTTCCCCCTTGAAATATCCATGGAGTTTTCAATACGCTGGTTTACCGCATCCTTGGCATTTGTGACAAGATTGAATATAACCTGTTCGATTCTGTTGTTGTGGGCAAGCACCGACGGGATGGACGGGTCAAGCATGAGATTTAAATCTATATTCTGCAGAGCAATCTGCCGCCCCAGGATTTTATTCACCGATCTTATGCAATTGTTCACATTGATAACTTCCCTTGTAAAATCAGCTTTTCTTGAAAATTTCTTAAGCCTGTTAACAATTTCAGCTGCCCGTGACACCTGTGCGCTTATCTCGCTTATCACCATGTTTAAATCTTTTTTTGCAACACTTTTTTTTCTCTCCTGCATCATCAACAGATATTCACTGCCCATTTTAATGGCATTAAGGGGCTGGTTGATTTCATGGGCAATCCCTGCAGACATCTCTTCAAGGTTGGTCATTTTACTTGCCTGGATCAATTGTGAATCCTTTTCCACAAGCTCTGTAATATCTGTTGCTGCCACAATTAATACATCTTCTTCCCTGTATTCAGCCGGGCTTGCATGGATATTGACAAAAATAGATGAGCCGTCTTTTTTGTAGAACCTGACCTTGGAGCTTATTACAATGGATTTATCTTCCGGATAATTCCTTACAAAGTTATCAGGTTCAAGGCTGCCCATGGTAAAGAAATTCATTGTCAGAAGTTCGCTGCGTTTAAATCCAAACAGTTCCGATGCTTTCTGGTTTACATCAAGTATTTCAAAGCTCTTGCGGCTGATTACAAAAACAGGGTTTGGCCCTGCTGTAAAAAGCGATCTGTACTTTTTTTCCGATCCCATGAGTTCCCGGGTTGAAGTTCGTATTTTTGAAGCCATTTTTATAAAGGAATCTGTGAGTTTTCCGATTTCATCTCCGCTTACTCCGATGTCCCGGGGAGGCATGCTGGTCAAACCGTTGGTGTCAAAGTTTCCCTTTCTCAATTGATCTGTATACTCAATTAAAGACGATACAGGTTTTGTTATATGTCTTGCAAGGAGGTGGCTTAAGAAAAAAAAGATAATGGTCACAGCAGAAAGAAAACTTAAAAACAAAAGGCGCAGTTTGGAAGTTAATTTTTCTATATGCTGTTTATCAAGTCCCACCTGAACAGAGCCAATGGTATAAAGCCCTTCTTTTACAGGCACGGAAACATGGAACACCTGGTATTTTGCAATGTTTATGGAAACAATGCTCTTTTTTTCATACTCTCTGTTCCTGACCACTTTTTTTAATATATCCGGGAAAAATGTGGTAAATGTGTGGGCAAGGATATTTCCTCTGTTGTCGCTGATGATGAGATACCTTACAATGTCTTTTCTATTGCCAAGCCTTGCATCATAGGCAATGGCCGTAAGCTCGGCCCTGTTCTCCGTAAGCATATAAACCCTTGCATTGTCTGCAATGCTCTGGGCTATGCCTGTGCCTCTTTTTTTAAGTTCCGTTGTAAGGCTTGAGATGAGAAGCCATCGGGTAAAAAGGGCAATAGCTATACTTACCACCAGGATAAAGCCAAGGCAGGAGATGAAGATTTTATTTTTCAGGCTTAATTTATTAAAAAAACTCATTTTATTAAAAAAAGCTCTCCGTTTTTAATCTTGGTAAAATAGACCTTATCCAGGCCCTGGTAATCATTTTTGCCAAATGTGATCCTGTTTAGTATGCCAAGGTCAAAATCGTTTATGGATTCAATGGATTCAATGAATTTTTCCCTGGTGATATCACGGCCTGCCCTTGTTAATCCCTCCACAAGCACCCGTGCATTGATATATCCTTCAAGGCCTACAAAACTGGGTTTGCTGTCCGGGTAATACCTGGCAAGCAGTTCAATATATTCATTTACCCCGGGCAGGGAGGAATCAGAGTCCCCTTTTATGGGAGGAGGCACAACCTGGGTGACATACACCTCTTCCCCTGCGTTGCCAAGCCTCCTTGCAAGCTCCTTTGACCCCACAAAGGATACATTGTGGAAAACCGGAAAGAATTTTCTCTTTTTTGCAACTTTGATGAATTTTGCACAGGAATCATAGGTTCCTATCATGATCACTGCCCTGGCCCGGGAGTTGATGATCTTTTCAAGTCCTGCCTCTATATCCAGAGTGCCTCTTACATAGGAGCCCTTTGCAACAGGTTTCAGGTTATACTGTTTTAAAGCTATCTCCACACCCCTTAAACCGTCAAAGCCATACTCATCATACTGGTAAAAAACAGCTACTTTGTCCAGGTGCATCCTGTTTACAATTAAGTTAACAGCAGCTTCGGTTTCCTGGTAGTAGGATGCTCTTATATTTATCAGGTATTTATTTTCAGGGTGCCTGAGCCTGCTTGCACCGGTAAACATTCCCACCAGAGGAATTTCAGCTTCATTGACCAGGGGAATAATTCTCACTGTTGTGGGAGTGCCAACATAGCAGAACAGGGAAAAAACCCTGTTTTCAAGGATAAGCTGCTGGGTGTTATATAGACATCTTGCAGGTTCATACTGGTCATCAAGTGCAATAATTTTAATCTGCCTTTTATGCACCCCGCCCTTTTCATTTATATGTTTAATATAGGACAGGGCTCCATGGAGCATCTGGGTGCCAAGGTATCCTGCATGCCCGCCCAGGGCAAGGGAAGAGCCTATGAGGATTTCATGACTGCTGACTCCTGTGGTATTGCCCGAAGGGGACAGGGAATCACTGGAAGGAGTGCAAGCTGAAAGGGACCAACAGGCTGTCATGATGGATATTATTATAAAAAACAGCCTGGTCATTTTAAATCCTCTTTATCACAGCCTGGGATGTTTTACCGTTTACAAGGATTCTGACAGGTTTTTCAAATTTGATGTGTCTTAAAAATTCTGTTTCATTTTCTGCCGGCTGTTTTTTCAGCCATTCATAATCAATGAAATCCTCACCTTTATCAAGGACTGTAATATAGCTTATACCAAGGGATGTTATGTTCTGGAAGAAATGAGAACCCTGGGACGGATCAGCCTTGATGCTCTCAATGGTGGTTTCCACCATGACCCCCACATTTGATATATCATTCCAGGAGACTGGTATTCCAAGCCACCTGTCTGAAGAGCCCCACCTGCCAGGGCCTATGAGTACATATTTTTTATCTATACTGTTAAATTGAGCATTTAGTTTATTGATCTGGGCTGCAACATCAAGGGTTTTTGCCGAATCAAACCTGTCAGGATCAACATAAATAATATCAAATATATCTTTATACTCTCCATTGCCAAGGGATGTGGTGGAAAAACAGAAGGCCTCTTTTATATCCTGATCATTGATCTTAATATCCATGTTCTGGCGGTATCTGCCCATGGGGCGTATCTGGAGCAGGGAAAATTCAGCTTTTTTCGTATCTGTTGCAAGGCTCACTGCAAACTCCATTTCAATGGAAGTGCCCATCCATTTGCTGCCAATCTTTGTTATCTCTTCAAGTATTTCAGCCAGGGGAAAAAGATCATATTTAAGAACACTTGCAAAGGTTAATACAGGGTATCCTGATTTGGAAAACGAGTCCCGTATTTTATTGTCTTCAGGAAAGTATGTGGATGAAAGGGCCTGCACTATGGGATGATCCAACGCATCGCTGATATCAATCTTAGTAATAAAAGGATCATCATCAAAATCATTGGAAAAAATACGCTTTTCATCGGGATTATCTGTTTTTAAGGCGTAAAAGAAATTCTGGGCATTTTTAAGTATATCATCAACAGCAGAAAACTGGGGAAGGAGCTGGGGCTGTTTTGGACAGAAACGAAGGGTTTTGCCGCCTTCCATGACAAGTTTTCCAAGGCCAAGGGCAATATATGAAATACCATCTTCAGCCTTAAGATCTGAAATGGGATAAAAATTGTAGGACTGGGCCACTCCGGAGATGGCCGGATAAAAACAATCACCGTGGCGGGTGCCGATGAGCTGCTGAAGCACCACGCCCATCTCTTCATCTTCGATTCTATGCATTGTGCTTTTTGCATAGGATTTAGGTGCCTTTAAATATGTTGATGCATAAACAAGCTTTATAGCCTTGACAAGCCTTTTAAACCGGCTTGTGAAATCAGGGTCACTGTTTGGCAGCATATAGGTTCTGTAAAGACCTGCAAAGGGTTGATAATGAGCATCTTCAAACAGGCTGGAGGATCTGACAGCCAGGGGCAGTGTTGCATATTCAAGATATGTTTTCAGGTTTGCTTCCAGCCAGTCAGGCAGTTTTGCATCCAGAAAAAATTGTATAATTGTTTTATCATCATACCGGGCTGTCTCTTCCAGAAGTTTTGCAAGCCCGTTGTCCTCTATGAATGATTTAAAACCCTCAGTTGTAATCACAAGGGTCTTGGGAATGGTAAACTCAATATCAGGAAATTTTTCATTCAGGGCAAAATTTTTTTCCAGCTGGGATGCCATGAATGCAAGCCCCCTGGCCTTACCACCAAGGGAGCCCTTGCCTATTTTGATAAAGGTTGTATCAGAATCAAACTGATTAGCATTAAAATCAATAACAACACCCTGTCGTCTCCCTTTTCTCCTTTCATGGATGGTGGCAATGAGAAATTTTCTCATATCATTAACCACAGGAAAGTCCTTGATTCTGTAAGGTCTTAATTTTGTTGCAAGGTCGATTTCCGACCTTGCCATGAGCCACCTTGAAAAATCATTGTTTTCAGCATGGTAGACAATGGATTCATCCGGAATATCAGGTAAAAGTTTTTCTATTGTCCGAAGATCAGAAGCACTGGCTATTTTTTTCCCGTCGGGCATGGTAAATATAAAATCGCCAAACCCCAGGGATTTAATAAAGAATTTATGTATTTTATCATTTAAATTCAGTGAATTTTTATTTATGAACACAGCTGGTATTGCAGTGATTTTTTCCTTTAACTGATTTTCTGTGCTCAGAGCTAAAAGCGGCAGGTTCGGGTTTTCACCCTTGATTTTTTTTAAAAGATCGTATCCGGCTTCAGTTTCAGGCTTTCCATTTTTCGGAAACCGCATGTCAGAAAAGACACTCAGCAGGTATGGCTTGTATTTCCGGTAAAGACTCCATGCCTCTTCATAATTCTGGGCAACAAGTACTTTTGGCCGCCCCCTCATCTGCAAAAGCCTGTGATCCTCATTTAATGATTCATCAATAACAGCCTGGGTCTGCGCCACAATCTGCTTATACAGAACAGGCAGGAATGCAGAGAAATGATAGGGTGAATCCTCAACCATGATTATCACACGGACATTGGCGGTTTTTGTATCAAATTCAACATTCATCTGATCTTCAAGGTTTTTAATAATGGCAAGCAGCAGGTCGGCATTGCCGCCCCAGACATATATTCTGTCGATTACACCTTCGTCTTTTCTGTCAATATAATTGTGGATATTACTGGTGTTGTGCACAAGCAGGAAAAACGGAAGATCGGAATATATCTCTTTTACCCGGCCTGCAAATTCGTATACACTGACATCATCCAGGCTTGGCATGGCAATTATCAGGTCGAATTTTTTTTCAGACAATTTTTCAAATGCTTTTTCCGCCGATGATACCCAGGAAAGTTTAGGCGGCCTTGACAGATTTAATCCGCGGTACTCATTGATTATCCGTGTGGCAAGCTTGCCCTCTTCCTCCATGATAAAAGCATCATAGGGGCATGATACAAGAAGGATATCCTCAACCTTTTGCTGCATTAATTCATGGTAAATTTTAAAAAACGGATCGTGATTATTATTGGTATTTTTTAAGGTTTCCATGGTAACAATACTACATTGGAAAAAAATGAAAATCAAACACTTAAGTTTATTATAAAATCTTGTTTATAATCCAGGTAAATGCTATCAAATATTTTGAACATCAGAATAAAAAATGATAACACTTAAAAACATATCAAAATCATATTCAGGCGGTTGTGTACTTGATAATATAAGCATCACAATTCCTGAAAAATCAATCACAGGAATAATCGGGCCCAATGGTGCGGGAAAGTCCACATTAATTAAGATCATAGCAGGATTTGAATTTGCCGGCAGTGGATCTGTTTTGATAAATAACAGGCAGTCAGATTATTTTAATCAAATTAAAGATCAAATATATTATATGCCAGAGCAGATGAGCCTTTATCCTGATTATTTTGTGGACCGGTTTCTGGAATTTTACCATGGTGCAATGCAATACAGAGATGATGAATTATCAGATCTGTTATCCTTGAAAAACATATTTGATAAAAAGATCAGTCAGCTTTCCAAAGGCTGGCACCAGAGGCTTAAACTATATACAGCCCTTTGCAATAAAAAAAAGATTGTAATACTGGATGAGCCCTTTGAAGGTTTTGATCCTTTGCAGATGAAACAGATTGTAAATATTATCCGCTCCCGGAACAACAAGGAGCAGGAGTTTATTTTATCGATTCATCAATTGTCCTATGCCCGGAAAAACGGAGCTAAACCGTTATCTCGGCACTCTTGAACTGCTTGACCCTGAAGATGGTATCCGTCCATCTAAATTAAGTGCCGAACAGATTCTGAAAAAAATCGAGGAACTTGGTGGATTTTGTTATGCGGCACACTGCACCGATAACAGCGGTTTGTTAAAAGCTAAAATGAATCATATCTGGAAAAACAGCTTGCTTAAAGCAGTTCAAATTCCGGGAACTATTGAGGATTTAAAAGGTATTGAGGGTGATTTTTATCGAAAGGTTATTCTGAATAAAAATGTTGATTACAAACGGGAAACGCCTATTGCGGTCATCAATGCCAAAGATGTTGAAAGACCAAAAACACTAAACAATCCAAATGCATCATGTTTAATAAAAATGACAACTCCTTCATTTGATGCGTTTAAGCTTGCTTTTTTAGACCCGGAATCAAGAGTATGTCTCAATAGTGATATTGAAGAAAAATACCATTCCGGAATTGAATCATTAGCTGTTACCGGCGGTTATCTTGACGGACTTCAAATTGAATTTTCCGGACATTTAAATTCAGTTATCGGAGGGCGGGGAACGGGCAAATCAACTTTGTTGGAGTGTATTCGTTATGCTCTTGAACTGGAACCCATTGGCAAAAATGCACTGAAGCAGCATCAAGAGATTATTAAAGAGAATATTGGCAAATCAAAAGCACGCATTGAACTTGTGATTCGTTCTTCAAAAATGCATGGCAGAAAATATACCATTGCCAGAAAATATGGAGAAAGTGCCAGTATAAAGGATGAATATGGTAATATATCCTCATTTACTCCCCATGATATTCTGCAGGATATTGAGATATACGGTCAAAATGAAATCTATGAAATTGCCCGGGACAATATCGCACAGAAAAAATTATTATCCCGTTTTCTTGAAGCAGATCAGGGAAACACTGAACATAAAATTGGTGAATTACTTGTAAAACTGGGATATAACCGCCAAAAACTGCAGGAAGCAATTGAGGATATTGCAGTAGTTGAGGGTGAATTAAGCAGGCTTCCAAAACTTGAGGAGCAAGCCAAGCAATTTAAACAGCTTGGAATTGATGAAAAACTTAAAATAATTCCTTTACTGGAAAATGAAAAAAGATTGAAAGAACGTATTGATGAAGAGGAAATCAAGAATCTTGAAGAGGCATTTGAACAGATAATAGATGCCATGCCGGATACTGCTTTCCTAAGTGAAAAAGCTCTGGAAAAATTGCCCCATAGTGAAACTCTGAAAAAAATAAAAAAGGAGTTGGATACTCTTAAAACAAATACTGAAAACTTACTTCGGCAGTGGCAGACAACATTTGAAAAGAGTAAAAATAAGATTTCAACACTTATTACTGAATTGCTGAAAAAAATAAAAACTGAAGAAGATCAACTGGAGAAAACCTTTAAAGAATTACCAAAGGCCGAAGGAAAAAGCGGTCGTGAAATAGGTTTTGAGTATCAAGAATTATTGAAACAGATAGAACAGATACGACCAAAGCAAAATGTGATAAATGCAAAAAAAACAGTAATTTCAGCGTTGCAAGCTGAACGGGCTTCTTTATTGGTGGAATTATCAGAATACAGAACCAATCGAATTGCCCATTTTGAGAGATCACTTAAGAAATTGAACAAGAAATTATCTGATAAAATGAAATTAACCGTTAAACCGGAAGCAAATAAACAACCAGTCATTGATTTTTTATTAAATTGTAATCTGGAAGGGGTTGGTACAGGACGACTGCAGTGGATAAATGAAACTGATGATTTTTCTCCTGTAAGACTTGCTGAACTTATTAATCAGGATGCTGATGCGCTTATCAACAGCAGCTGGAGTATTACACCAACCGTTGCAAACGCATTTGTTAAACTTCCTGCATCAAAAGTGTTGGAACTTCAGGAATTAGAACTCCCGGATATCGTGGAAATAGAATTAAATGTAGCACATGAGGGTAACCCAAAATACAAACTACTGAATTACCTTTCAACCGGGCAGCAGTGTACTGCCATACTGCATCTGTTATTATTACAAAACAAAGATCCTCTGATTATGGATCAACCTGAAGACAACCTTGATAACGCATTTATTGCTGATAGGATTGTAGCGGAACTACGCACAGCAAAAATTAATCGACAGTTTATATTTGCCACCCATAATGCTAATATTCCGGTATTTGGCGATGCCGAGTGGATAGGAATATTTAAATCATCCGAAGGACAAGCATATATGCCAAAAGAATGTCAAGGTGCTATTGATGTGGCAGCGGTACGGGAAATGGCGGCAAATATTCTTGAAGGAGGCCGTACGGCATTTAACCAACGCAAGCAGAAGTATGGGTATTAATTCAGGGGGTTTATAATGCTTAAAACAGAGTTATTAGAGATTATTGCCAATGGAGAGAGCTCAGGCGTTGAATTCAAACGGGATGATATATGGCCGGAACAACTGGCCAGAGAAATTGTGGCTCTGGTAAATTTTCAGGGTGGAAAAATTTTGCTCGGAGTTGAAGATGACGGTTCAATTCCCGGAATCCAGAAAAAAAATCTAGAAGAATGGGTAATGAATGTAATCTCAGAAAAAATTCATCCTGCAATTCTTCCTTTTTATGAAGAGATTAAGTTAGATAAAGATAAAGTAGTTGCAGTTTTAACATTCCCGCAGGGTATTTCAAAACCTTATGTCAGACGTCACAACAAGCCTGAAGAAATTTTCATAAGAGTAGGTTCTACTTCCCGTCTGGCTACTCGAGAGCAACAAATGCGTCTGTTTGAAATAGGTGGAATACTGCATACTGAATTGTTGCCTGTCCCACGCACTTCATTTGCTGACCTGGATTTAACCCGTATTGAAAATTTTCTTAAAGATATTATCAACGATCCTCAACCGCCTCAATCCATTACAGAATGGCAGGAGAGAGTTGCCAATCTGGGGTTTCTGATCGAACCGTCAGGGATGTGCACCATAGCCGGTATTGTGTTATTTGGTAAACAACCACGACAATTTTTAAAACAGGGTGGACTTAGGATTTTTGCCTTTGATAGTTCCGAAAAAGAATATAAAGCTGAACTGGATACAATTCTGGATGCTCCCTTAGTTGGGAGATGGGATATTTCAAATGGCAACAAACAGTTGATAGATGAAGGATTGGTGGAAAAAGCCCTTAAAACAATAATTCCATTTATTTCTGAAGAGTCAAATGAAATTACAGAAAACCTTTGCCGGGAAAAAACATATTTATACCCGATTGAGGCAATAAGAGAAGTCCTTATCAATGCGTTGGTACACAGAGACTGGACCCGGTTCGTAGATATTGAAATGAGTATTTATTCCGATAGATTTGAAGTTATCAGTCCGGGATGCCTGCAGAATTCAATGACTGTTGAAAAGATGAAAGCGGGGCAAAGGTATACCCGCAATACAATTATTATGGAAGTGATGCGTGATTATGGGTATGTGGATTTCAGGGGAATGGGTATTCGTACAAAAGTTATTCCCAAAATGCGTGAATATAATAACACAGAACCGATTATTGAGGCCACGGAAGATTATATAAAATTTATATTACCTCAAAAAAGAGATTAAAATGAACACCATTGAAAATGCTCTGTAGGATCACCTCTGTGGAAGGCAGAAGGATGAATGAAGTCCGGGAAGATTCCGCTTCTTATGGTTCATCCTTGTGCTGTCAATATGTCCATGGTGAAAACTCTAAGGGGTAGTGGTTTGTTGGGCCAACGTGACAATGGTTAAGGAGGAAGATATGAAACAAGGAGCTTTGATTTTAACCATATTATCAGTTCTGTTTTTATTTTATATGCCTGCCCTGGCAGAGGACTCTTTTTTTTCAGATTTTGACAGGGAAATACCCAATAAACCTGCAAAGGAATTTTCCTCATTTGTGGGCAGATGGCACATTGATAAAGATAAAAATAATTCTGTATACGCAGTTGACGGCCGGAAATGGGAGCAGGGCCTCATGTCCGAAGGAGTGGTCAGCAAAGCCAGAGGTCTGTATGGAGAGCGGTATGCTGAATTCCTTGATAATCTGGAAGCATATAAGTATTTTCCCCTGACAATATTTAATAATGTGGATAATTTTTCCATGGGCACGCTTTCTGTCAGGTTTAAGGGGGTCAGCGGAAGGATTGATCAGGCAGCAGGTATTGCATTTAATATTAAACAAAACGGAGATTATCTGGTTGTCAGAGCCAATCCCCTGGAGAATAATCTTGTTTTGTTCAGAATGAAAAGGGGAAAAAGGCGCTCTGTGCAGTGGATAAGAAATGTGAAAACTCCCTCAAAAGTCTGGCATACACTCAAAGTTGAACTAAAAGGCAACAGGATAAAAGGGTTTGTTAATGATAAATTATATCTTGATTTTAACTTTAAGGGCAGAATAACAGGAAAGGTTGGTCTATGGTCCAAGGCTGACAGCTATGTTTTTTTTGATGATTTTCAGGTCCAATACAAAAACAAATAACACTTTGAACCTTTTAATGATTTTGCACACTTAAGAGATATGAACACCAGGTTAAGGTTAATGGCTGAAAAATCAGGATTTCACTCTTTGAGTAACGGAGGTATCATGCATAATTTATTAAAATGTTTTTTTATTTTTTTCTGTGCTGCTTTATTGAGCTCGAATGTGTATGCAGGAGTGAAAAAACCAGGCCTTACCCAGGGTAAAATATCTAAAACCTGGC
>Ga0256846_1000287_pt1 | contig 21565 bp, 12 predicted proteins | sample TevniametaG_FD_189098 | JGI IMG/M metagenome (GOLD analysis project Ga0256846, IMG submission 189098) | Tube worm associated microbial communities from hydrothermal vent at the East Pacific Rise, Pacific Ocean - Tevnia | ecosystem: Host-associated > Annelida > Integument > Unclassified ...
GTATTGTAGGTACAGGCAGTAATTTGATGACCATAAAATCAACCGGTGATGTAGGAATCGGAACTGCTACTCCCTCAGCAATGTTGGATATTCAGCCGTCCGCTTCAAAAAATGTTGCCCTTAATATTGGCAAACTTGAGCAAAACGGGCAAAAAGCAATTACTCTCGAACTTGCCGCTGATACTGACGGCGATATTATAACCGGTATATTTTATAAATTATCAGACGGTACGGGGCATATAAGGGGGAACCGTATTAATTATGCAATATCATCTGAAATTGAGTCTGATGCTACTTATACATATCCCACATCAATTTTTCCAATTACTAATGTAATAATGAATCTATTCAAAACAAATACTGATGTTCCCGGACAACAACATGGCATATTGAGAGGAATGCGAAATCATACTATTCTGGATGGAGACCGTTCTACTTTTACAAGTATTTCAAACTGGCTTAGCGGTGATGGCAATCAGCAGAATCAATCGGGAATGTATAATTATGGTGAAATAAGCGGAAGTAATTCAAAAATACTTGGTATTTCAAACTCATTTAAAGATGGAGCCACATTGAATCATAACCAATACTATGGTTTGAAAAATTTCATACAATTATATGGTTCTAATACAACTTTTTGGGGTCATAATGACAACATTCAGTTATATAATGCAAGTAATATTGCCTATTCCCTGTACAGCATAGATGGCAATGTTTCTACGGGCGGCACAATCTATGGCGTATATATAAACTATGATGATACGGATTTAACTCGCTGGGGCATTTATCAAGCCGGTGGCTCCACAAACTTTTTCAACGGCAATGTTGGAATCGGCACTAATACACCTGCTCGCAAATTACATGTTAGCGATGTTATGAGATTAGAACCAAGAGCTACTGCCCCGTCTTCACCTTCCGAAGGCGATATGTATATGGATTCTTCATCTCATAAATTAAGAGTTTTTGACGGAACAAATTGGCAGAATTGCTGGTAATATTTTGTTAGTTTAGTTTTTATTTATAAAAGAGTTGCCCGCATTCGAGCAACTCTTTTGTTATAAATTCAATTTTATTGATTTCAAAGCATTAATATCTTTATAATCATACAACTATGGCTTTGGTTTTGGAACTATTTGATTTCCAGATAAATCACATAATAATGCTTAATATCAAAAGCATTATACCATTGTTCAACCGGTTTGCTTAATAATGTACAATAATAAGTGTTTTTCATATCTTGATGATAACCGGTAGTTATTGCTATAAATGGCTTCTTCCGATTAAGAGGGAATCTTTTATTAAACATTGGATACATAACTATTTTTTGTTGCGGTGGAAAGTCCGTAACCAATTTATTATAGGTCATATTAGTAGGATAATTACACCTAAATAAAGCTGTATCACTATTAATCATTTTTATAATAAAATTAAAAATATATTCCTTGAACTCACCTGTATATTTCATATAATCTTCGCAAGGGTCAGGCAAATCAATTGTTTTGGAATTATTAGATTTAATATTCTTATTTCTGCATTTAAAGAAAGGTTTAGATTCAATTAATTTACCGTCCTTGTATTCATCAATTGAAAATATGACGAGTTTATTTAGTAGATTATCGCCATCAAATTCAAATGATATTTTTGAAACATTCATAAAGTCAGCTAATATAGCAACTTCTTTATTTTCAAAGCCATATCTGAAAGATATTGATGTACTATCATTTTTTCCGTACAAAACGTATATTTGAAAGATACTGATAAGCAATATCCCAAAAAACATCTTTTTCATAGTTTTTTCCTTTTTAAATGAAATTGTTATTATTTTAATGTGTCAAAATGTAAAAAATTTGTAAATCAAATTTGTAAATTGTGCTGTTGAAATTAGCAAATTCTATTTCTGTGGGACTAAAGGACTTGCGCTCTGTGATAACCATTAGCCCCGTTTTTTAATAAACCTATTCATTTTGCCTATTATCTCTTACTCTGTCAAAAAATAAATTGTATTTATCTAATAATTGTGTGGCATATTAAACAGCATCAATTGTTTGCAAATTACATATAATTTAATAAATAAAAAAATCCCCACTTGACACACAAGAGGGGATTAAATACATACAACTATACCGCTTATTTCTTTATTTCCCAATACATTGATTTTCTTAATTCATCAACCCATTCTTGGTACAATTGACTTTGTTTATAGTTCTTTGCCATAAGCTCCAATTGCTTGTAGTCCTGCTTAATCGTAGCAGTATGAGCCGGAATTATGGCTTTCTTCCATAAAATATGATATGCCGGCTTCGGCTCAGAACCATATGACATAGGCTCGCTGATTGCACCGATTTCCATCTTGTCAATAACCTTAGAGAGTGCCGGGGGGATTTTGTCAAGCGGGAATTTGCCTATTAAGCCGCCAACTCCCTTTGTGTCTGTCTCCTCCGAATATATTTTTGCCATTTCTTCAAATGATGCACCCTTTTCAATTCCTTGCTTAATACTATCAAGATAATTGATTGCGTTTTGTTTGTCTTTGCTTGATTGGGTAAATTTGAATAGAATATGACGTGCGTGGATAGAATCCTTGTTTACCCCCAATGTTTGTATCAGATGAAAACCAAACGGCGTTTCGGTAGGAGATGATATTTGTCCTTCTGTCAGGTTAATTGCAACCTTTTCAAATTCCGGAAAAAGTTTACCTTTTTTAATCCAGCCCAAGTCGCCACCTTCCGTCTGTGTACCGGGGTCGCCGCTGTATCGCTTGGCGAAATCGGCAAAATCACCACCCTGCAATAAGGAGTCGCGGACTTTTAGGGCAAGACGATAAACATCTTCTTTGACGCTTTCACTCGGTCTTATATATTTAACAATATGATAAAGTTCCACCTGAGCCGGAATTTCAGGAAGGGAATCCTTGAACATAGCATAAAATTCTTCTATTTCACGCTGAGTAACCTGTACTTCGCTGAACTTTTGCATCTTGATTTTCTGCCCGAGCAAATGCTTGCGTATTTCATCGCGAAACTCATATTCCATTCTGTCAATTGACATACCGTAAATATCTTCGATTCTTTTTATAGAGCCGTAGTATTTTACGTACTGGCTTAATTGCTGTTGCCACTGTGCTTTTACTTCCTCATCAGTAACTTCGACCGAATCTTCGATTGCCTTCATCGTAACAAGTTTCTCGTTAATTAGCATATCAAGTACACGCTTCTGTGCTTCCGGCGATTCAGGATTTAGTGTCGGGTCTTGCTGTGAAAACATTAACAGCTGTGCATTAAGCTCCGACTGCAGAATAATATCGTTACCGACAACGGCAATGATTTTATCAATCTCTTCGCCCTCACTCGGTTGCGAGTAGAGAGACAACGAAGATACGGACAGGAGCAACAGGAGCAAGAGCCTTATTTTGCAAGATTTAATCATCTTTCTTTTATTTATTTCTTTTTAAGAGTTGAAACAACCTTATTTAATTTATTTTCGTAAACGGCGGCTCCGAATTTCTTTCTTAATTTACTCATCCATTGTCCTTCCAATTTTTTCTGCATCATCTCTTGATATGCCGGAGCAAAATCAGGAATTGCCTCCTCGAATGTCTTGGTTCTCGAAGGAATAACTTTATTAACTTTAACAACGGAAAAACCCTGCTCGAATGCAAACGGACCAATGATTCCGCCCTCCTGCGGATGCTCCTTCATCACGGCAAGAGCCAGTTTGTTGTCCTTTGTGCTGACAAGTCCCCATTTGCCTTTCTTTTCGCGAAAATCTTTGCGTTGAGTGTATTGCTCTGCAAGTTTCTCCATACTTGTACCTTCTTTTGCATATTTGGAAATACCTTTTGCAACAGTATCGGCAAGTACGTAAACTTCCGTCAAGTCATACTTAATAAATGTTTTATATTTATTTTTACGTGGCTCCCAGAATTTATACGCCGCAGTGGAATCGAATTTCAATTTGTCCCATACTTCGTCAGCGGCGACCTTGAAGAGCAAAATACCGTCTTTAAATTCGCTTATTAATGCGGCGAACTCGGGATAATCCTTTTCCAGATTTTCGGTTGCTTTATCAAAAGCAATCGGCTCAGTCATTTTGTTAATCACATTTGTAAATCCAAGACGATTTGTTGCGGTACCTCTATATAGGCGGTCAGATGAAAGTTTGTCAATAAATTCACCGGCGGTTACGGATAAATCTCCGATTTTGTATAATTCTTTACCTCTAAGCGAAGCATCAACATCTTTGTCCCAATTTTCCTGCATAGTGGATTTCATTGTATCCAGTTTAGAGATAAGTTCGGAAAGGACATCGTTATTTATTTTAAAGCCAAGTTCTTTTTTAATTTTTTTTAAAAATACTTTTTTATCAGCACTATAATAAACACGGCGATATAGTTTTTTCAATTCAGTAGTTTCAAGTTTATTATCAATTGGACGTGTAGAATCACGCTTGATGATATGAATACCATATTCGGTAAATACCTTGCCGGAAATTTGTCCGTCTTTCAGAGCAAAAACCGCATCTTCAAAGTTCGGTAAAAGGCTTCTGCCATTACTCAAAAAACCGGTAGAACGGGAATACCATTCGCCCATTGCACCACCGCGAATAGCACTTGCGGGGTCGTCCGAATTCTCTTCGGCAAGCCGTGCAAAATCCGCTCCTTTTTTCAATAATTTAATTAGACTGTCGGCTTTGCGAATTACCGCAATCGAATCCTCTGCTATACCATCATTAAGTAAAATATGACTCATTTTGATTAACTGCCTCGGGTGTTTTTTCAGTAGTTTAATAATTAAATATCCATCGGCAATTCTAATTAATTTAGGATATATTTCGCCAACTTTTAATTTAAAAATAACCGTATCAATAGGTCTTTGCGTTCTGCCGGCTGTAATGTAATTTGTAACAACACCACCCTTTTCAGCAGTTTCCGGGTCATCGGAGGAAAATGTGGCAACTGATGCAAAATTCGCAACAGTTAATACTGAGTCCAAAATTTCTTTTGCCCTTAAATAAGTAGGCAGAGTGTCAATCCCCGTACCGTTATCAGGTGGGAACGTTTTTACAATAATTGCAATCTGAACTTCTTGATTGCGGCGGGAGAGCATTTCGTTTACATTTGGCTCAATTAATTTCTTGTTATAGAAAAATGATTCTGCGAGCATTCTGCGGTTCTGTTTGATTTCCGCTTTGACTGCGGAATCCTTATCATAGCCGCGACTTTTTGCATCTTGTACTTTCAGCCGATAATCAACATACATATTGACAAAATCCATCAGGCTATCCTTGCTAAGCTTGTACAGAGCTGTTTCGCTTTTAGAAAGATTCTTTCCATAAGCTTTTGCCAGTTCGGCAAATGTGATTTTCCGTTTGCCTGCTTTGGCAACAACGGTTTGCTCTATTGAACTTGATTTTTTCTTTGAGTACAAATCAGTAGAAAAACTAACAAATAATAAAACACTCAAAGCATATACAAGACTATTCCTGAGTAATTTCATAATATTTCCCTTTACTAAATAATACATTTATCATACGAATATAAATTGACGTTCATTTCTTATATTTATTAATAATATAGTGCCGAAATTATCCGGCACTCTCAATCAGCCTAACATTTAATTTCCAAATATCACCCGCACCGAGTGTAAGCAACATATCTTCGGGCTTATATATATCAAGCACCAAATTATACACATCATCTAAAGTCGGACAATAATAAACATTACGATGATTATATTTTACGGCATAATCGGCAACAAGTTTTCCGTTTATTCCATCAATAGGATTTTCGCGTGCCGCATATACGTCCATCACAATCAGGATATCGGCATCATCAAAGGAGCGTGCAAAATCATCGTAAAATTCAGCCGTTCGCGTATAAGTATGCGGCTGAAATACTGCAATAATCCTTCTGTCAAATCCTTCTTTTGCCGCTTGCAGAGTAGCTTTAATTTCTGTCGGGTGGTGGGCGTAATCATCAATAATGAGCATTCCTTGAAGTTCGCCCTTTATCTCAAATCTTCTATTAACACCCGTAAATGAACCAAGAGCGGCAGCAATTTCCGCAAAACCAATACCCAATTCCATAGAGACGGCAATTGTTGCAAGGGCATTCTTTACATTATGCACACCCGGGATATTAATTTTCATTGTACCTAACGATTCACCGTTTTTATATACAATAAATTCTGATGAAAATTCATTATGCCTGATGCTGTCCGCTCGGTAATCCGCACTTTTGGACAAACCGAATGTTATTACTTTTTTCTTTATTTCCGGTAGAATATCTTTAATTCCTTCGTCATCAATACATGCGGCAATAAATCCGTAGAACGGCACCTTATTGGCAAATTTAATAAATGTGTCCTTTAAATCATCATAGTCCTTATAAATATCCATGTGTTCCGGTTCTATATTGTTGATGATTGCAATAGTCGGCAGCAGTTGCAAGAACGAACGGTCGTATTCATCAGCTTCGACAACCGTCCAGTCCCCCTTGCCAAGGCGTGCATTCGAGCCTCCTAATCCGCCAAGTCGTCCGCCAACGATAACGGTTGGTTCAAAACCTGCATTCATCAGGGTAATACCGCACATTGAAGATGTTGTCGTTTTGCCATGAGTACCCGATACGGCAAGGCAATATTTCAAACGCGTAACCTCCGCTAGCATTTCGGCACGTCGTAGAACGGGGATATTTGCTTCAAATGCCGCAAGAGTTTCTGGATTTTCCTTAATTTTTACGGCACTTGAATATACAACAACGTCAGCATCGCTAATATTTTCTTTGCGATGACCGATGATGATTTCTGCACCGAGTTTCTTTAAATATTCGGTATTTTCCGATGCCCGTAAATCAGAGCCGCTTACGGAAAACCCCTGTGTCAGCAAGATTTCGGCGATTGCACTCATTCCAATACCGCCAATACCAACAAAGTGTACTTTTCTTGAGCTTGTAAACATATTCTATTTATTTTGTTATATAATAATTCGGACGTCTGTCGCCGAAAATATCATTAAATTCGTTAAAAGATTTCTTTCTCGTTTTTCGTGGCTCAATCTCCACAGTAAGCACAGCGTCATCTTCGGCAGGAGCCACTGCCAAAGCATCACCGTTATACTTCCAAATACCCGAAAGTCCGTTGAATTTTACTTGTTCTCCACCGCCGCTTTCACTACCGTAGCGATTTGCAATTGCAAGATAAACCTTGTTCTCTATTGCCCGAGCAGGCATAACTTTATGCCATATTTCAGTTACCAAATTGGACGGACAAACAATAACATCGGCACCGAGTAAACCCAGCGAGCGGGCGGCTTCCGGAAAACGCCAATCATAGCATATCATCGTGCCGATTTTTATATCACGGCTTTTATCCTCGACAATAAAATATCCGCTGTCGCCTTCTTCAAAGCAAAATCGCTCTTTATAAAAAAGATGCGTTTTTCTATAAACTTTTGTCAAAGTGCTATCCGGCATCACAATTGCCGCCGAATTATATATATTATCACCGTCAAGTTCTGCAAAACCGATAATTAATATTTTATTTGTATTGCTTGCTATTCCCTGCATCTTTGTAATTGTCTTGCCCGTCAGCGGTTCGGCAAATTCTAATACTTCTTCCTTTGATTGAAAGAAATAACCGGTAGTACAGAGTTCCGGAAAAACAATAATATCAGAATCTATTTGCTCGGCATAATCAACTATTTTCGCCAAATTTTTTTCTTTTTCGCCGAATTGCGGGCAGAATTGAACAACGGATAGTTTCATTATCAACTTTATTCACTAATACACAAAATGCAAAATTGCATAATTTTATTGAATAAAGAAAAAAATAATATAATAGGAAAATTATTTAGATAAATTTAGGTCTTAGTCTCTGTATATTTATTAATAATAAACACAAAAATATTGCTATTTATTATCTTGTTTGCTCCATTCTTTGTATCTCTCAATATCTTTTTCTACCATTTTCAGACAAGCACCAATAACAGCGGCATCATCAATATATCCTACAATAGGAATAAAATCGGGGATTAGGTCAATAGGACTTAGAACATATAGTAAAGCAACACCGATAGAGGCAATAGTCCACCAAGGAACTTCCCGATAGTAGCCATTGAAATAATCTTTGATAAGAGCAAACAACATAAGAAAATCTTTGAGAAATCGCTTCAAAGGCATTGCTTTCAGAAATTTACTTTTAATTTTTTCGCCCTTGCTAATGACTTTCTTCAAATCATTTTCGGAAAATTTACCCATTCCTTTGCGGATTTCGTTTACCGCTTCCTGCTCTGATATTTTGGTCTTCATCTTACCTTAAAATACTATTAATTACTTCGCGGGAATGTGCTTATAATATTCTCAAAACATATAACAAATACTTATTCCCTCTATCCCCACATTTATACTTACGTTTTGGGAAACAGTTTTTTTATGCAGTTCAGGAATAAACCAGCCTATAAAACTTCCGACAACGGCACCTGTCAGCACATCTGTCGGAAAATGTTTCCCTGAAAATATACGCAACAAACCGGTAGTAGTTGCAACAAACATACTTCCGCTTAATATATATGGTGTATATTCCGAATCGGGATAATAATCGGAATATACTTTTGAGATAAAGGCAGCAGATGCGAATGCAACAGTTGTATGACTCGAAAAAAACGAGCGGCGTGTATCGGCTTCTATTTTGTCGCCCATTGGTGCGTTTCGATTGAATGCGTAGGGACGTGTCCTATTTACAAATCCTTTGCTGAACTGCGGTAGAACTACTGCAAGTAGCATTGTTTCCGCATACATTGTTCCAACTGTAAGGTAGTCATTGCGTATTTCAGGTGAGCAAAGAAATAGTGCGGGTGTTGCCATCATAGTAAGCACAGTCAAATTGCTGACCATTGCTATATCCGGTGAATAATAATTTGTTGCAAATCTGTCAAAACCATTTATATTATTTTTATTAAGTAGATTTATTTCTGTTGTAGTAAGTGGTGAAATCTTGGAATTTGCTACAAGTGATGTAATTCCTCCGATAGTTCCAATGCCGAGTACAAGACCTTCGCGTTCATAATTCAAGTTGTACGGCGACTGCGCCAAAACATTTATTTGTATAGAAAACAGCAGTATAAAGAAAAAATATATTAATTTATTAAGCATTTGTCCCGCCAACTTATTATATTTGTAATACAAACCTTTGCAAATAGTTACTCTGCAAAAAATTAATATACAAATTTAGGAAACATTTTTTTCAATATTTTTTGAGGTTAAAATGAAAAGAATCATAATTATCATAGTGATAGCGGCTTTTGCATTTGCGCAATTATCGGCATACGAAGAGGGTGGAATTAAACTACCTGCCAAAAAGAAATTGGGCGACAAAACACTTGTCTATAATGGAGCCGGCACCATAACAAAGTTCTTCTTCAAGATTTATGTTATTGCACTCTATGTCGAAAAGAAGACCAGCGATGCAAAATACTTGCTGAATAAAGATGTACCATATATTATATATATGCACTTTAAATATAATGGCATCAGCGATGAAAAAATTATTGATGCTTGGAACGAAGGTTTTGAAAAAGCAACCGGTGAGAATACTGCTAAAATCAAAAAACAAATTGTGCAATTTAACAGTTATTTCAAGGGCTTGGAAACAAATGAAAACGACACTTATCGTTTCGAGTATATGCCGGGTGTTGGAACAAAAGTCTATATCAATAACAAGTACAAAGGCACCGTCAAAGGCTTTAATTTCAAACGTGCTTTGCTCGGTATATGGCTTGGAGATGACCCCCGAGATGATGACGTCAAAGAAGAAATGCTCGGAATTGATGACGATTAATTGTTTTTTCGGATTGGCTTAGTCGCTACATTTGGCGGTCTTAGTCTGGGGCTTAGTATAACGACTTTCTTCCAACTGCATCCTTCGGGGTGCGGTTTGATGCAGCTGGAACACCTCGTCAGACTGCGTAACTAAATGGCACACAGCCGACCCTCACCCCAGCCCTCTCCCAAAGGGCGAGTGAGAAACAGCCAAAAGACTAATCCGCACACTGAAGGATGCGGTTTAGTAGTAATTTTTTCTACACTTTTCTACGTTTTAGTGAATTTTTTACTACGATGCCGTAGGAAAAGCAGTAATTACAAAATATTGTATAAATAGTTGTAATATCAATTGGTTATAAGATTTGTGCAGTTTGGTGTTTTTCTACACTTTTCTACACTTTCTACATTTCTTCTACATATACCTATTACTTTTCAAAAAACGTGGAGTGAGTGAACACTCGTTTGCAATATAATGGAATCGAGATGTGGCGACAAGAAAACGGTTTTAAAATTATTTTGAACAGAGGACAGCCGACCCTCACAAAAAGGGCGAGGGTGGTAGGTAAAAATAACGGAGCCTTCGGGGTGCGGAGGTGAATGTCTATGATGTATCGGGTATGTGGTCTTGAAACACAACTTTCCGCCGTTTAGCGATACCACTCCGAAAGCTATAATAAACAACACTTTAAATAGATAATATTTTTTATCATTAGGATTTTATTATTAATATTTTTTTTATTAAGTTTATATTACTTCTTTTTCACAAAAACAATTGTTCATAGGGGCATTGATATTGATAGAATTATATACTTATTAAATATTTGCAGAATTAAAAAACATTAGCTGCTAACTTTTATTATTCATAAGTATATAGGCTTTGCTATGAACAAGTTTATTTGAACAGGGCTAACGATTAAATCTAATTATACTTTAAAGGTATATAAGAATAAAATTATTTTCGTTAGCCTTTTTATACCTACTTTTTTTAGTATATATTTAAAGCATTTACTGACTATTTCAATAATCAATTTCAAGACTTTATGGAGTTTAATTATGAAAAATACAAAAAATTATCTTTTGCTTATCTTGCTGTTTGGTATATTGATTTTTACAAGTTCCTATTCTGTAGAATTAATTAATCCTCATTTTGAGGCTAATCTGTTCTTTAATATGTCGGAATATAAAGGGGAAGTTGCCATATTAGCACATGGTAAATATATGCCAGGATATTTTAGGCCGGGTATAGTATTCCTATATAGTAAAAATAAATGGACAAAATTGCCCGAAAAAATATACAATGGCAAAGACTCATCTTCCATTTTATCTATTGATAATATAGGATTTGATTCACTTGGTACTATCTATGTTAGCGGCTATTCCCTATACGCATATAGGGATAATAAGTGGAGTGAATTTTATATTAATGATAAGTATAGAAAAGCCCGAGTGTTCAAACAGTTTGTCGTTGATATTTATAATAATATTTGGATTGTTGCCGAAGTCAACAACAAATCCGACAATACACAATTTGCGGAAGTATATAAATTCAACGGTAAAAAATTTAATTTAATTTGGAAAAACAAATATATGGCGGCTTTCTGGTATATGAATTTTACTTGTCTGCAACGGACAATGGCGGCACTGCCTGACGGCAGAGTCGTTATATACAGAAATATTTCAAAAACATATCCTGATTTCAATAATGAAAAAACGCCCGATATTGTTTTTTTCAATCAGGACGGAAGTTTCGAAACATCAGTAATGATTACCCCTTCGGGTGAACAATTTAATAATTATGATAAACGAGTATCAGATATTTTTGCCGAAACAAAAGACAAGATATGGTTTACGCTTAACCGTAGAAGTTATACACAAAATGGTTCCTGGGTAACATGCTGTTCGGGTATTAGTTTATACGAAAACGGAAAATGGTATCCATTCGATGAAAGTAACGGACTATTCAAAATTCGTAAAAATACTTATGCACCTGTTTGCAAAATTGTTAAATTTGACGAGGATAAATATCTTCTAATAGACAGAATGCATATTTTCTATATGAATAGTAGCTATAAGCTAACTGAACTTTCTTGGGACGATATTTTGAAAAATTCCAAATTTTTGGTTTGCAATAGTTACTATTATGGTAAAAAGGGAGAAAGATATATTGGAAGTCTGTCGCAGACAGATACAAGTTATCATACCAGACCATTGAGTTTTTTGGATAAAGCATTAATGCCCGATGGTGATTTATGGCTATTGACAACGGTTGGACTATTTATATTCAATCCGAACAAAATAGCGGGCGTAAAGACTGATAAGCCGGAAGAAAGAGGAATGATTTATCCGAATCCAGCCATTGATAAAATAAATATCAAAAGTAGCTTGGATTATAAGGGGTATATTATATATAATATTTATGGGGAAATCGTCCAAAAGGGTTACTCCTGTAAAAAAAGTATTAGTATTAAATCCTTATCTTCCGGTACGTATTTTATTCGCTTGGTATTTGAGAATAACAGCAGTTTAATTGAATCATTTATTATATATTAATCAAGGAGATAATAATGAAAAAGTCGTTTTTTATAAAGGAAATATTAATAGTTTTATTATTTGCATTATTAATACTTGTAGGTGAAACCTTTGCACAATCACCTTGTCCCGAAGGTAATACACCTTGGTCAGCAGGTACTGCTAATGTCAATATGGGCCAATATGGACCTGGAGGAAGTGTGAATTTCCAATATCGGAATCAAAACGGGGAAATTCAAATAATAATGGATTGGAAAACATCGTTTCAGAACATATCGGATTTTGTACCAAATTCTGCTTTAAAAAAAATATTAGAAAATAGAGCGGTTGCGATGATTGCCAACGGTGAGACAGGAACTGAGGGTGATATAAAGGTATATTATTCAACAGATTGCTCTGCAAAGGTAAAAATAGCAATGAAACTTGATATGCTGACACAAATACAATGTTGTGATGAGGGGGCTTCAATTTCAGAAAATATTAAAAGGAAAATTGAAAATGGTCAAGAAGTCTATTATTATAATATATATAAATATGTAAAATGTGGCGAGAAATGTTGCGCACGTATTTATCACTGGAAAAAAGTCTGGGATAACATCACAAATGACTTGGTTCTTAATGTTCAAAATCCTATAACTGTTACAATTTCAGATTGTTCGGGAAACTCTAATTTTACCGACTGTATCACCGGACAAGCAATACCGTGCGAAAGCGGTGATTGTAATCAATGGTAAAATTTGCTTTATAAATCTTGTTCAATTAACCGCATCCTTCGGGGTGCGGTTTTGTTTTTTGCTGTTTACCCCTCCATGCCGATGAAAATTATTATTACACTAATACAAATTTATAACCCCAGTCTGCCATTATTAATCACCAATAAAACAATAGCTTTGCATTTGTTACGTGTAAGTAAAAATTCTTTATACAAAAGACTTTATAATGCGTAATCGGAACAAACGCACTAATTAATAACTAAGGATATACTAATGAAATCATTTGACGAATTTGCGTTTGAACCGGAGCTTAATCAAGCAATCTCGGATTTGGGTTTTACGGAACCTACCCCAATACAAAGCAAAGCAATTCCACATTTATTAACATCAGAAATTGATTTAATAGCATTGGCTAAGACCGGCACAGGGAAAACTGCGGCTTACGGTCTGCCTATTATTCAGCAGATTGACAGGAATTCCAATCTCACTCAAGCACTTATCATCTGCCCGACAAGAGAACTGTGTATGCAGATTACTAATGATATGACTTCTTACGCAAAACACTTCCATAGTATTAAGATAACTGCTGTTTATGGTGGCGCAAGAATTGATACACAGATTAGTAAATTAAAAAAAGGAACCCAGATTGTAGTCGGAACACCGGGCAGAATGTTAGACCTTATCAATCGTAAGAAACTTAATGTATCGCAAATTCGCACTCTCGTATTGGACGAAGCTGACGAAATGCTTACTATGGGTTTCAAGGAAGAACTGAATGGAATATTGAGCGGTACACCCAAGGACAAACAGACGCTCCTATTTTCTGCTACAATGCCGGAGCAAATTCGCTCAATGACAAAAAAGTATATGCACAAACCCAAGGAAATCACTGTTGGCAAAAAGAATACGGGTGCTGACAACGTCAAGCATCAGTACTATATGGTACATGCAGGTGATAAGTATGACGCATTGAAGCGAATTGCAGATATTAATCCCGATATTTATGGAATTGTTTTTTGCCGCACTCGAAAAGAAACAAAAGACATTGCCGATAAATTAATAAGAGACGGATATAATGCCGATGCCCTACACGGCGACCTCTCGCAGGCTCAGCGTGATGTTGTAATGAGACGTTTTAGGGAAGAGCATTTGCAATTTCTCGTGGCAACAGATGTCGCGGCACGTGGGCTTGATGTGAATAATCTCAGTCATATTATTAACTATAATCTTCCCGAAGACTTTGATATATATTTACATCGTAGCGGCAGGACGGGTAGAGCAGGCAAGAGCGGCATCTCAATATCAATTGTTCACGCTCGCGCCGGTAAATATATTAAGGATTTGGAAAAGAAAATCGGGAAACCTTTTGAGCATGTTTTGGTACCAAATGGCGAGGAAGTCTGCGAAAAACGTTTATTCAATCTTATTGATAGAATTCATAAAATAGAAGTAGATGAGGAACAAATTTTACCTTTCCTACCTGATATATATGAGAAATTTGCAAGTCTGAGCAAGGAAGAAATTATTAAAAAATTAGTATGGGTGGAATTTAACAGATTTCTATCATATTATAAAGATTCCCCAGACCTTAATTTTACTCCTCGTGGTGGCAAGAATAGCAAAGGGAAAAAAGACAGAAAAGGAAGATATGAAGTTAATTTTGCAAGATTTTATATCAATTTAGGATTGAACCACAGTTTGACTGCCCAACGTCTTATGGGTATTGTAAATGAAAAAATGCGTAATAGCAATGCCCTGTTTGGCAAAATTGAGATAATGAAAAAATTCTCCTTCTTCGAGATTGATAAGGAATGCACTGATGAATTGCTGGCTTCGTTCGATAATGCAAAACACAAAGGGGAGCAACTCTTGGTAGAACTTGTCAGGAAACCCAAGACCCCATACAAGAAAAAAGAAAAAGACGACCGTTCATATAAGTCCGGTAAAGAAAAAAAGCGAGCAAAATCTGATAAGCGTAAGAAAGACAAAAAGAAAAAAAATAAAAAGAAAAATAAAAACCGATATTAGATAACTCATATTTATATTTAAAATCCCCTGCCTTATAATCGGGCAGGGGATTTTTTTTTATATTAAATACTGATAGTCATATATATTTCATTAAGTTTGTATATACTTATTTGTAATATTTAATTACTAATCTGTATTTATTATTACTATCAGTATATGTGCAGGTTACTTTTATTGTTATTAATGTTAAAAATATAAAACATATAAATTTTTTATAATTTAATAAAAGGATAAGCAATGAAAAAATTATTACTGACAATTACGGTAATATTATTCTTTATGCTGTTTAGTATTAATACCTACTCACTTACGAATTTCGACTACTCGGGAATAGCATTTGACGGCAGCGGAACAATATTGGTTTCACAGTCGGTATCTGTAAATATTCAACTGATTGATAATGGGGCTCTTCAATATGACGAGATGCACACAGGAGTAACAACAGACCAGTTCGGTGCATACACTGTGGATGTAGGTAGCGGCACGGTTAATAGCGGAGTGCTTGCAAATGTAAATGCAACAAAAAATTTGCATATCAAGTCCACTGTAAATAGCGCCGGAGTATGGGTTGTATCTTCAATATTAAAGCCAACAATGGCTGTAACCGGTGCAGGCAATGCAAGTAGCAACTGGGGACTAACGGGCAACAGCGGCACAAGTGCAGGAACTAATTTTATCGGCACAACAGACGATGCCGAACTGCATATAGACGTCCGTAATAACGGAACGGTTGAGCAATCATTACGTATAAACACAGAACAGGCAATATATCGCGAAAGTGGCATTGCGGGAATTACTACCGGAAAAGCACGCGGTCAATATGCTATTGATATGCAAATACACAGAACAAACACAAACCAAGTAGCAAGTGGAGACCTTTCTACAATAAGCGGCGGTGCCAGTAACACAGCCAGCGCATCATCTTCTACTGTGGGCGGTGGTGATGCCAATATAGCAAACGGTCCTGCTTCTACTGTGGGCGGTGGTGGTGATAACAAAGCCAGCGCATCATTTTCTACTGTGGGCGGCGGTGATGGCAACAAAGCAAGTAGTCCGGCTTCTACTGTGGGTGGCGGTGATGGTAACAAAGCGCGCGGTTCTGGTTCCACTGTGGGTGGCGGTAGCGATAACGAAGCGAACTCGAACCTTTCCACGGTCGGCGGCGGATATCATAACATAACGAACGGTTTTTATTCCACAGTGAGTGGCGGTAAAAGTAATGCAGCGAGTCAATCTCGTTCCACAGTGGGTGGGGGTGAAAGTAATAGAGCGAGCGGTCAATATTCCTCAGTGGGTGGTGGGTTTATCAATAATGCGAGCGGTAAATATTCCTCAGTGGGTGGAGGGAATAACAATAAAGCAAGCACTCATTTTTCCGCAGTCGGCGGTGGGTATGGCAATAACGCAAGCGCTCTTTTTTCCTCAGTCGGTGGAGGGATTAACAATAAAGCAAGCGGTAAATATTCCTCAGTGGGCGGTGGTAACGGCAACGAAGCCGGCGGTGAGCTTTCCATAGTGAGTGGTGGTAAAAGTAATAAAGCGAGTGGCAAATATTCCTCAGTCGGCGGAGGTAACGGCAACGAAGCCAGCGGTGAGCTTTCCATAGTGGGTGGCGGTAACGATAATAAAGCCAGCGCGAAACTTTCCACAATTGGCGGTGGTTATATTAACAAAGCGAGCAACACATATTCCACAGTAGGCGGAGGTAACGGCAACGAAGCCAGCGGTGAGATTTCCATAGTGGGTGGTGGTGAAAGTAATAAAGCGAGTGGTAAATATTCCTCAGTCGGCGGAGGTAACGGCAACGAAGCCAGCGGTGAGCTTTCCGTAGTGGATGGCGGTAACGATAATAAAGCCAGCAGGAACCTCGCCACAGTGAGCGGCGGTAACGGTAACGAAGCCACCGGTGAGATTTCCACAGTGGGCGGTGGTAGCAATAATAAAGCCAGCGCGAAATTTTCCACAATCGGTGGTGGTTATATTAACAAAGCGAGTAAACAGAATTCCACAGTTGGTGGTGGTAGCGGTAACATAGCAAGCGGTCAATATTCCTCAGTGGCTGGCGGCTCCAGCAATACAGCAAGTCAAACAAATTCCACAGTAGCTGGCGGTTACAATAATAGAGGGGATGGTGCTTACTCCACAGTAGCTGGCGGTAACACTAACAGAGCGAACGGTAATTCTTCCACAGTGGGTGGGGGTTACAATAATAATGCGAGCGGTAAATATTCCACAGTGGGTGGTGGGTTTAGAAACATTGCGAGCGCAATTAGTTCCACAGTAGCTGGCGGTTGGACTAACAATGCTAGTGGAATGCGTTCAACAGTGGGTGGCGGTTTCAATAACAAAGCCAGCAACAGCTTTTCCACAGTGGCTGGTGGTAGCGGTAACATAGCAAGTCAACAGAATTCCACAGTGGGTGGAGGTAGCAGCAACAAAGCGACTCAACTGAATTCCACAGTGGGCGGAGGTCAAAATAATAATGCGACTCAACAGAATTCCACAATAGGTGGGGGTAAAAATAACAAAGCGAGCGGATTTTATTCAACTATTAGTGGTGGCGAGGGTGCTGTTGCCGATAAGTGGGGACAAAATGCCTATGCAAGTGGTGGATTTGACGATATTGCCGGAAATGCACAAACGAGTGTATTTGTTGCGAGGTATCAAACAACAAATACAACAGAAACAAATTTACGTTTAGATGGTAATAATCAATATATGACGCTTAACGACCAAGATGCTTGGACATTCAAAGCATTAGTAATCGGTAAGAATAATAGCGGTTCCATTTATGGCTCTTATGAAATTAGGGGCATAATAATAAATAATAGTGGTACACTTACTATTAATGGAGTGTCTTCTGTGGCAAATAGAACAATTTATGAAACAAATGCCAATTTAGATGCAACTGCTGTTATTAATGGCACAGCGTTATCCATTCAAGTTAAAGGTTTAGCCGGTGTAACAATCCACTGGGTTGCCCGCGTGGAAGTTGCACAAGTCAATTATTAATAGCAATAATTAATAGTATTTTTTCATAAATCTCCTGCTCATAATCGGGCGGGGGATTTTTTTATATCATCTGTCTTTTAGGGAGAATTCGTTGCGGAATAAATAATTATATATAATATAGACACAATTTCATAGTTTCCATACCATTTTGTACGATTTAAATTTTGGAGACATTACATACATTCTTAAGTCCATTATCCTAATAAAATACTAGTATTTATTTAATATATATGTATAATACGAGTTTTGAGGCAAATCATATATCAATAAATATATGAATGCAATAATGTATTTCAAAGTCATTTTACCGGAAGTTCAAAAAAATGCAAGATTAAAGTAAAATCATATTTGTAAGTATTTAATTAATTGTATTTGTATTTTGATAATATATTGATATATTTGTATATAATCTTATTGGTAATATTGAATTAGTCTCTTATATTATTTATTATTAATAAGCATTGTGCTGTTATTGGTTTTTTTTAATATTGATAATTATTTTTCAATAATAAAATAGGAAATATAATGAGAAAAGGATTCTTTGTTTACGCATTAGCATTCTTCACATTAATGAGTGTCTGCTCATATTCATTAACCAATTTTAATTACAAAAACATCTCAATAGACAGGAATGGACAGATATTGCCTGAGACAAATATTGATGTACAAATAACATTAATATCAGAGACGGGGGCTATTCTTTTTCAAGAAACATATAGCCGCATAACAACCGACCAGTTCGGTGGCTTTATGATTGAGGTTGGTAGTGGTACGTTTATACGAGGTTCAATGAGCAATATAGTCACAAAGGCTGGCACAAGAATTAAAACAGAAACACGAGCAGTGGGAGCAGGTGCTTGGGTGATTTCGACATTAGAGGCATTGTCGGAGGCAATGAGAAATGCACAAGAAGATATTTCAAGTATTGCATGGCTTCTTAGTGGCAATAGTGGAACCAGCCCCGGTACGAATTTTCTTGGAACAACCGATAATGAGGATTTACACATTTGTGTAAGAAAAGGAGACGAAGTAAAGAATGCATTGATTCTTGATACAAATGGTAGTCTGCGACATGATTATCGTATAAGCGGTGCGCCATATTCCGGTTATTCGCGTGGTTTATCTGCGGTAGATTTACAAAGTGTAAGGCACTTGTCAAGACAAGTAGCTAAAGGCAATTATTCGACCATTGGTGGCGGTATAGACAATGAAGCAAAAGATAATTATACAACAATAAGTGGCGGTTCTTATAATGTTGCTTGGGGTGCATATTCAACAGTTGGTGGTGGATATGGAAATAATACATATACCCCATATTGTACAATCGGTGGTGGATATGGAAATAGAGCATTTCTATATTCAGTAGTTGGTGGTGGAAGAGGAAATAGTGCAAATGGTTGGTACACTACAGTTGGTGGCGGCATGGGAAATAGTGCTAAATGGTATTATTCGACTGTTGCAGGCGGAATCAGTAATGAAGCAAAGACATGGGGTTGTTCAGTTGGTGGTGGCTCAGCTAACTTATCAAGTGGTAATTTTTCTGTTGTAGGCGGTGGAACTAATAATAAATCAATCGGATGGTACTCATCTGTTGCAGGTGGTAGAAATAATACTACTAATGATGAATTTGGAACTATATCCGGAGGATATAATAATTATGCTTCAGGCCAAGGTGCAACTATAAGTGGTGGTACATACAATGTTACTAATGATACCAGCACAACAATAGGTGGTGGGTATCATAACGAGACAAGTAAATATGCATCAACTATTAGTGGTGGATATTTAAACAAAACTAATGGAATTGGTGCAACAATTAGTGGTGGTCAGGCAAATTCAGCAAATGATTCCTGTTCCACGGTAGGCGGCGGTCGGGAAAACACTGCGAGCAACGGTTATTCAATTATTTGCGGCGGTTATTCAAATGTAGCGAATGGGTATGGTTCAATTGTTGTCGGCGGATATAAAAATAATTCGAATTCTCTTTTAAATTTTATCGGTGGCGGATATAATAATTCTGCTATTGATTCATTTGCCGTAATAACAGGTGGTTTTGCAAATACGGTATCTGGAAAGCGTGGTACGATAGGCGGCGGGTCAAATAATACAGCGAACGGAAGCGCTTCAACAATTGCCGGCGGTGCTTCTAATCAAGCATTTGGAATTCTATCCGCAATAGGTGGCGGTTTAGGTAACAAAGCAGACAGTGGATTTTCGACTGTTGCCGGTGGGTATCAAAATGAAGCAATTGGAAATTATGCAACGGTAGGCGGTGGACAAGCTAACATTGCAAGCGGTGAGTATTTTTCTACGGTTGCTGGTGGTTGGGACAACAAAGCAAGTGGAGAAACCTCAACAGTCGGTGGTGGTAAACATTGCGAAGCAAGCGGCAATTTTTCGACTGTGAGTGGTGGTGAAAGTAATAAAGCTAGCGATGTTATGGCAACAGTGGGTGGCGGAATTAATAATACGGCAAGCGGCAGTTATTCAACAGTTAGTGGCGGTGAAAAAAGTGTAGCAAGTACTGAATGGAGTACTGTAGGGGGCGGTCGGGAAAATGAAGCAAGTGGTGGAGCAAGTACTATCGGTGGTGGTTTTGGCAATAAGACAACTAATATTTGGACGGTTGTATCCGGTGGTCAAGAAAATATTGCAAGTGGAGAAGCAAGTACTGTCGGCGGCGGTATCAGAGATACGGCAACCGGAAATTTGAGTGTAATAGCTGGCGGTTATGAAAATAAATCAAGTGGCAAGTGGGCGGCTGTTGGCGGTGGTTTTGGAAACAAAGCAAATGCGGATTGGGGCACTGTCGGCGGTGGTGGCGGGAATATTGTTGATGGTCAGTGGAGTACTGTCGGCGGCGGTATTCTAAATGTTGTAAGTAAAGATAATTCTTTTATCGGCGGTGGTAATGGAAATAGTTCAAACGGTGCATTTAGTACTATTGGAGCCGGTTCAGCAAATAAAACATTAGGAGATTATTCGACAATATGCGGAGGTAGTTTTAATATTGCTAATCAGAAAAACAGTTTTATTGGCGGTGGCTACAGTGATACGGCGAACGCTGATTTTGCAGTAGTTGGCGGCGGCTATCAAAATAAATCAAGCGGCAAGTGGGCGGCAATATCAGGCGGTCAAGATAATAAGGCTAATGGTGATTGGAATATTATAGGAGGTGGATATAAAAATGTAACCGACAGTGCATATTCAACAGTATGCGGTGGTGGAAATAATACGGCAATAGGTAAATGGAGTACTGTTGGAGGTGGATATAAGGATACGGCAACCGGAATTTTTACAACAGTAAGCGGTGGTTACTTTAATAATGCAGGTAGCAACGGCTCAACTGTTGGTGGCGGTATGCATAATATTATTAGTGGTGATTTATCAACAATCGCCGGCGGTTTGGATAATAGAGCGAACAATGTCATTTCCACAGTCGGTGGTGGTGCCGGTAATATTGCCG
>Ga0256846_1000288_pt1 | contig 21452 bp, 14 predicted proteins | sample TevniametaG_FD_189098 | JGI IMG/M metagenome (GOLD analysis project Ga0256846, IMG submission 189098) | Tube worm associated microbial communities from hydrothermal vent at the East Pacific Rise, Pacific Ocean - Tevnia | ecosystem: Host-associated > Annelida > Integument > Unclassified ...
AAGATTATAATGTTGTAACCATGATATATATATATATATATATATATGGATAAATCCATGGTTTAGGCGACACCTTGTAAATCGCAAGGGTTGGGCGACTATTTGTATATATTTAACTAAGCATAAAAGATACATAAAAATTAGTCTAGTATGTATAAACCATCTACTATAACACAGTGCCGAACGTTTTTGTAAGCAATAGTTAAAATTAAAAGATATAATGTTGGTGTCGCCCAAATGCTGTCGCCCTAACGTAGCCGTTCAAAATGTTCACGCAAAGTTACAAGCTTACGGCGACACCAAAAAAAACGCTGGATATATGTTTTGCAAACCAATCAGCGAAGAGCAAGATTTTAAGGTCAAGGTTGCAAATGGGCGAAGATAGTTTTCGCAAAAAACTCTCGACTCAATTATTTGTTGCGCTTTCTCGTGAAAGATTCGTTGTGGAATGTAGCAGACGCATGTTATACAGAACGGACACAATGGTTACGTAAACCTTGCAAGTTTTCTAGACGCCAGGTGACGTAAGATGTAGAAAATAGAAGATTATGACATAGCGGTTCTGCCGGCGTCGTCGTCGTCTGATAACCATGGGCATGGCATGACATGTAAGTATATAGACATCGATATCCTGATATTGTAATTAATTAAAACTGACTTGATTAATTCGAAGAGATATTTATAAGTTTGAGCTTGACGTGAAATGGGCATTTTATGAAACAGTGCCCGTCTGAATTTGCTGGAATGGATATCATACTAGCCGGCACTTATCATGCAGAATTCGGACCCACCTCAATTTTGCCATTGTAATTGTATCTTTGTCAACATTTGATAATTGATCTTGGTAATTAAATCATTTAATATAATCTTGCGCATATTTATGTTTTCTAAACAGCGCGTCTTAGCATACTTTTGAAGTCGAAAACACTGCGCAGTAGGCATAAACAAACTGTTTATCACTCATTCCATATGCACGGCGCCGTGACACACAAGCACCGCTGCGCTTGCGACTGGCACAAATCGGAGCACTATTTGGGTTTAAAAATGCAACATTTGTGAAACATAAATATACCTGGGAATGCTGGTTGATCATGTTTAGGATTAGAGTTTGTGTGAGGTATCCAATATAGACAAATTATGTCAAATATACAGTTATAATGGCAAAATTGAGGTGGGTTGGAATTCTGCATTTAAGTGTAACTGGCTCTGCCTCTGGACGATGTCGATGAGGTCTGAAGTCGATGGATATCATAATCGGAATCATAATATAGGTTAGGTATATACCAAAATTGAATATGTTATACCATCATTTAGATGGTGCCATGTGATAGATAATAATATGTAGTTAATAACACTTTTTTTTAAATCTTCAGTATTTAGGGAGAAATAAACATTTTAAATCTAAAAATTGCTGCATTTTTTCTATTATATTTTGGTCCATTTCTTGTGCACAGGTTACATAATGACTGCATAGAATAGGTTGGAAACCAGTAATAGCATTGGAACCATTTAACTTACGCATGTGAAACTAAAAATGGGTCAACCCTTTGGGAAATATAATTTGTTGTGACCTTGATTTGACCTTCAAAGTTGACCTAAATATAATTCATTGTTTAGTTTTATTACAGAAAAGGGTTATAAGATTAATTTGTGGTGCCAAAAGACTTGATCGCACAAACTTTCTCTTTCACAATGTACATATTCTTAAAATACCAGATCTTGTCAAACTAAAAACTGCTATAATTATGTTTAAGGCATATTGTTATATAAATTACCAATTAATGTACAAAAATTATTAAGAATACATGAATCACGATATTCATCCAGGCATAAATGTGACTTCAAGCAAATCTATGTACGTACTAACTTTAAAAATATGTGTATTTCTGTTACTGGGGTTAAACTTTGGAACACCCTCGATAATTCACTGGTTAATGTAAAAATGTTCACCTTTTCAAAAAGTGTTATACAGATAGACTGTTGAATAATTATGTGTTAGAGTCCTAGACTATTTTGCCAAAATAAATTAGATAACTAAATTAAACATTCAGATTGTTTATTGTTATAAAGGTTTTTTCTTCAATAAATGTCACAATGTCTTTTTTTCGATTAAATGTCGTATGGCTATACATGTAAATAATGTTGTCGCACCTTCTATTGCACTGTTCAGATGCTTTATGTATGCAATTAAGCAATTATAAGGGTAAACATGATAAATATTGTACTTCTTTTACCCTTTTTTCAACAAATTGTATTGTATGCACTGTCTGTATAATGTAGTAGTAGTAACTGTTGTTGTTGAAATATGGTATAATGTTGGTATAATTGTTTAGATAATGAGCCTTGTTAATATTTAAATATCAAAACTGTCTATATAGCAACTTTATGGACACTTTAAACGGTTATTAGAACTTGACCTAATTATTTGACCTATATTTCACATCTGACCTACATGCTGGAATTTATTGCATAATTAATTCATAAATTCACCATGAATCTTGATAAACCCTTTGATATGTGATTTATTTTGTGACCTTGACTTGACCTTTACAGTTACATTCCCATGTTTTTCTATAATATTATTTGGCCCAATGCATTTGCATTAACTTTTTATTGATGACACAATTCTGCTTTAAAATGTGCACTGTTAACATTTGAAGTATGAAGACTGCCAATGTAATGGCTTTATTACTATGTAATCTGTAAAACAGGTTTACAACTTGACATATATTTCACAGTTGACTTATATAATGGAAGAACTTGCGTAAGTAATTCATACATGCACCATGAATCTTGATAAAAACCTAGGGCTAGGGCTAGGTGTTAGAAATGTAATTGTTTTTGATAACTTTGCCTTGAATTTTGCAGTTGACCTGCATTCTGACCTAGATTTAACTTACATAATGGTATTAATTCCTATTAATGATATAATTTACCTGAAAATTAATTAGGAACTTGTCAGTTGTAGTTTGGAAGCAAACTCACTAATATAATGTATGCTATGCTATGTAAACTTTTTGTATGTGGTTATGACAGCATAACGTATATGTACTTGACCTACATTTTGCACTTCACCTATTATATAGTGTAATTTTAGAGGAATTACATATATCAGATACATTAATTGACATTAATGTGGCATAGCATCAAGTGTTGGTACAACCTACAGTTTGACCTACTATTTTACTTCTGAATTATATTTGGAAAATGATTGCGTTATTTAGTTATATAATACATGAGCACACGACAGCTGTTGGGGATGGATACAGTGTAAAAAACTGACAAAACATGAGATATCATAAATAAACATCAAGGCAATTTATTAATTTAGACATAACGTAAACACTGCTGCAACACCGTTCATGATGTCACCAAGGTTAACATTAAAAAAACGATTATTATATAAATGTTTATAATAGATCACATGCTTAAGTCAGTGCAGCATTCACTGAAGTATATTCACACACCATGATGGTAATATGTGTAAATCCAGTGTTTTTATTTTCGTGATAGGTAATGTGAATAAGTCCATGTGATAAACTTATATGCACTGAAGTAAAGTTCATCAATTAATGTAAGTCCATGCAATATGCACTAAATAATAGTGTGTAGCTTCATAATATTAGGTAATGACTGATGTGCATTAAGTCCAAGCAATATGCATTAAAGTTCATAATTTTTCTGTGAAAGTCCATTGGGAACTCTCCAACTTGCTGATGAGTCGACCCATGTCAGGACCAATGTCTACAATTCTCAGTTGAATACCAGCTTTCATTATGTGAGTACATTTCACTGCACATAACTTCCAGTTGAGCAACAGGTGTAGACTATAGGCATAACTAGCCACACCATTAATTTCTGCTGATGTCACAGTTCTGCCAGTTATTGAAGAATGGAAACATTGTAGTAGCAGTATCTACAATTCCCAAGATCATACTGCAATGTGCCTCAAGTGTACACATTGTTATTGCACATAAATTCAAGTAGAAAAGAGAGAATGAAGCAACTGCGATACCAGACACTTCTCTCGAGATCAAAGAGTGTTGTCAGTTCTTGAGAAGTTGACCCATGCGTGCACTGGCATCACTGACATTCACACAGCTTTCACTATAGGTAATGTTCATAAGTCCATGCGATATGCATTGAAGTTCACAATTTCTCTGTGATAGTCCATGGAGAACTCTCCAAGTTGCTGATGAGTTGACCCTCTAGGTACTGATGGTGGTTATGATATATCTTATGTCGCTGGAAGCCTGGCCCTGGATCTCAAAGTGAATAAATCTTTAGTCATATCAGTTGGACACTGTGCCTGTGTTCAAAGAACATCAACAAACTTTCAGCAAAATTGTCAGTCTGAAATTAAGACTATGCAAACAGATTATTTTTAGCCAATTTAGACACATTTTATTAGCAACCGTAGATCCAGTGATTTCATCGTATTGCGCCATAATCTGTGACAGTGATATAAACAATTGTAATATTTCAATTTATCGAAAACCTTATAAACAACTGCTCACAATAAACACCACAGTAAGTGCAGGAAAATTATGGAACAACCTGTGGACGTGATGTTTATGCAGTAAATGTGTTGCGGCATGTAACAATCATTTTGAACAAGACGAGGTAGAAACCGAGTGGTTCAGTTTGGATTTTGAAGTGATAGTCGTTTTACAAAAATCGTATTTCACTAAATAAAAAGTCATTTGACAATTTACTTCCATGCCATTGATGAAATAAATATTCTGATTCATAATGTTGATACGTTGCTAGAGGATTGGAATTGAAACAGAATGTTAACCGAGTGGTCCCGTAAATAGCCTGTATACTACTACAAGTACTACTTAGTGGCTAGTTACGTATAGTCTATACCTGTTGCTCAACTGGAAGTTATGTGCAGTTAAATGTACTCACGTACCGAAAGCTGCTATTCAACTGAGAATTATAGACATTGGTCCAGACATGGGTCGACTCATCAGCAAGTTGGAGAGTTCCCAATGGACTTTCACAGAGAAATTATGAACTTCAATGCACAATGCACATTAGTCATTACCTATAATGATGCTACACACTATTCTTTAGTGCATATTGCATGGACTGATATATTAATTTATGAACTTTACTTCAATGCATATAAGTTTATAACATGGACTTATGCACATTACCTATCATGAAAAAACACCACTGGTTTCACACATTACCATCATGGTGTGTGAGTATACTTCAGTGAATGCTGCACAAACTTAAGCATGTGTTCTGTTTGAAACATTTTTTTTATAATCTGTTCTTTTAATGTTAACCTTGGTGACATTATGAACAGTGTTGCGGCACTGTTTACATTATGCCTAATCTGATAAATTACCTTGATGTTTTTATGATATCTCACGTTTTGTCTGTTTTTCACACTGTATTCATCCCCAAAAGCTGTCGTGTGCTCATGTATTAATGAATTATAACTAAATAACGCAATAATTTTCCAAATACAATTCAGAAGTAAAATAGCAGGTCAAACTTTAAGTTGTACCAAAACTTGATGCTAGGTCACATTAATGTTAGTTAATGTTTACATGTGTATCTGATATTTGTAATCCCTCTAATATCCAGAGTGCAATTTTATTAATAAATTACACTATCAATAGGTGAAGTGCGAAATGTAGGTCAAGTAAATAAGGTATGCTGTCATAACCATGTACAAAAAGTTTACAAAGCATAGAAGTCATTATATTAGTGAGTTTGCCCCTGAACTACAACTGCCAAACTTGTTCCTAATTAATTTTCAGGTAAATTATATCATTAATAGGAATTAATACCAATGTGTATGCTAAATCTAGGTCAAACCTAGAATTCAGGTCAAGGCAAAGTTATCAAAAACAGTTTCCTAAAAACCTAGCCCTAGGTTTGTATCAAGATTCATGGTGACTGTATGAATTACTTATGTAAGTTTTTTCCATTACATAGGTCAAATGTGAAATATAGGTCAAGTTGTAAACACGTTTTACAGATTACATAGTAATAAAGTGAGTACATTGGGAGTCTGCATACTTCAAATGTTAACTGTGCCAGTTAAAGCAAAATTACGTCGTCAATAAAATGTTAATGCAAATGCAGTGGGCCAAATATAGAAAAGCATGGGAATGTAGGTAAACTGTGAAGATCAAGTTAAGGTCACAAAATAAATGATAGTCATGTCAAAGGGTTTATCAAAATTCATGATGAAATAATTAACATTTTAATTATGCAATAAATACAAGTATGTAGGTCGACCAGGTGTGAGATCTAGGTCAAGTAATTAGGTCAAATTCTAATAACCGTTTAAAGTGTCCATAAAGTTGCTGTATTGACAGTTTTTATATTTATATGTTAACAAGGCTCATTTCCTAAACAATTTCACCTAAGTTATACTATTAATGGGAATTAATATCATACTATGGGCCAAATCTAGGCCATATATAAAATCTAGGTCAACTTTGAAGGTCAAATCAATGTCACAACAAATTTACATTTTCTAATGGGTTGACCCGTTTATGGTTTCACATGCGTAAGTTAAATGGTTCCAATGTTATCACTGGTTTCCAACCTATCCTATGCAGTCATTATGCAGCCTGTGCACAAGAAATGGACCAAAATATAATAGACAAAAATGCAGCAATTTTAAGATAAAAAAAATTCTCCATAAATAGTGAAGATTATTTTAAAGTAAAAAGTGTTATTAACTACATATTAGTATCTATCACATGGTAACATTTAAATGAGGATATAACATATTCTAATTTTTTGTTGAGATACCTAAGTACTACTAGCAGTGCGGATATGACATATCTGTACATTTATATTCACTCTACAAATCACGACCTTAAATTTCAGCTAAGTCCAATATCGTCGCATACTTTACGTAACGCTTTTACATCCTATTTTAATCCACATGATCATGCACAGATTTGCATGACACGTTCTGGTCTTGGCATAGTGAAAGAAAGACATGCACATAGAACAATTCCATGTAATATATTTTAAAGATTTAGCACATAAATATTGACTGCATTCTGTGATTAGATTACACGAAAATAGGATATATACCAAAACGTATGTAATAGTATAGGGTATTACTAAACTGAAAATATATATGTATATTATATACTATATACATACAAGTGATAGTGTATGCCCTCTTGTTTTTCAGAAAAGGCTGATATATCCGTGAGGCGTAAACGATATGATGGACTACCTATTTTGCACGAATACTTCACCGGTTCCAACCTATAGGGATTGCTCTTGGTGTGAACTTTTATTTGAGTGTTGTTCCTCATTTAAAATACATTTTTATGATATGATGCAAAATTTAATAATTTCACTATGTCCAATGTTCCTTTTGTTTAGTGTTGTACAATATTGTTAAAGCCAGAATGGGGATTTCATAACTGGTTCTCTTAATGAACCCGTTGCTCGTTATGTTAGTCATGGTGAAAGTTCGCTGTGCCTAACGATGTGGTCCAAACTTCCTGGTAATGTGTTGAAAAATCTAAAACAATATATTTATATGTAAAATATCCAGTTCCTGTCAGTAGACTCACAATAGATGATGGCACAGCTATTTCCAAAATCCGAGGTAGTAGCAAACTGCCCCCAGCCCGTTCACTTGGCCCCACTCTGGCTAACTTGTCAATTTTTACCTTCTAGTGACTTTTTTTTAAACAATGTGCTTCAATATTCATAGGCAGTCTCTAAAATGGCCTTTTCAGAAAAACACTATCTAAACTGTGAATTTATTGAGAGGAAGTTCTTGATTGTTCTCATAAATATTAGTTGGATAAGATTGCACTATAAATTGACTATCTAATGGAAACTACTGTATATTTAAACAAAAACATGTTTAAAAGAAAGTATAACATAGCAATGAGCGTTTTTGGAATTGGTCAGTTCAATACCAATTCAATTCTGGAATTGGAGTGGGAATTGTAATTGGAAGATATTGAATTGAAATATTTTGAATTAAATTGAATCAAATGAATTGAGCATCTGATTTTGTTGTGATGCTGCGAAAGATATTTTACAGACAGTTGGGAGTATTGCAGTGCAGGCAATGGTGTTTAATGACTAAGAAAAGTTGGATAATGAAGCTGCTGGTCAAACATTGCCCATCAATTAATTAATGGATGAAACTGATGAAAGGGAAATCAATTAGGCTTAACCTATTGCCTTATATGTATGAGTGCTGGCTGGGGACTGCTTCAAAGAACCATAGAAATTGCCCAGATAAAAATCACACTCACAGTATCACTAAGACTACCACTCAGTCTACCAGTGAAGCTAGAACATCTCCAAATAGTCCAAAGTGTAACCAGTTAAAGGTCAAAGATCACCAGTGCAAGCATAAACCCTGTGAAGACCGAAAACTGAATCATGAATGTGACAACCATCATTTTATATAAATGTTGTAAAAAAAATGTTACCCAGCCAATACTACCAAATAGCCACTCGGTGTTTTTTTATGTTCTTCCTAGCTACTCAATCAGTTTGTAACACCTTGCCTGTATTGACGTTTAAACATTGGTTGATGCATTGTCATATTTGGAGTTAATTATTTATCTTATTTCTGCATGCTTCATTATGCTATGTGTCGGTGAGTCAAAAGTCAAAACCATTTTAATGTGCTGATCTAGTGTTTCAACACATTTATTGTGTGGCCTTATTTCCTGTAACTCTTTCCTAGCCAAAATAGTGATTTTTATTCCTGTGAATCATGACCATATTACTGCTATTGACTATTAAAAATGATCTCAATTATTTGATTATCATAATAGGTGTTTATAGTTCCTGTAGTATGTACTATAGTATCACAAACATGACATTTGGTAATTTTACTGTTATTTGTGGTTTCTTTATCTTAATAGATATATGAGAAGAATTATTTTAAAGATAGAGGTATTTAAACTGTCCAGTCTGTAGTGTCAAGAGGTGACCTGTCAAGATGTCAGCTGGGCTATTTGGGACTTGTTCCATATATCATTCTCTGACTTTGATACCAAACTGGGTCCTCACACAAGAGTCAGCAGGCAGCATATGTTTAGCAGTTAGGCAGGACAAGCTCTTGATGTACTCTGAAGGCCACTGGGCACTGCTTTGCACTGGCTGCCCACTTCCATCTGTACTAATAGCGGTTTCTTCCTGTTATAGCTAATCTTTATTCCCGTTATGGCTACTAATTAAGTTTGAAAGATGAACTAGTCCCGTTATAGCTACTTTTCTATTTCTCCATTTTACAATGTAACAAGATAAGGGAGCATTAACTATTACATTTTCATCTCCATCCAGCTGATGTCCATGAGTGGTGGACAGCTTTGATATAAGTGTGTCCCACTGAGGAATTTCCACAAAGTCAAGTGATAATTTTGTGGAGACATGCTTGGTGGTGATTCAAAAATCACCATGGAGGAGTGGAAATTCTACACATAAACTGACAAATTAACAAACAACCATGTTGAGGGATGGAATTCCAAGTTTGTGAAAGTGGTGGGGAAACACTATCCCAACATATTCCAGTTCATGGTTGCTAAACATGATGCTGCCATCCCACCACCACCTAACAAGAATAAGTGATGACTCATTATTTTTCGATAAATGCAATTTTGTACCCAGTACAATTAATGTAGTTGTCTTTTGAAGAAAAAATTGCACATGTGTTTTATTTTTATTTTATTTTCCATTTCAAATAACTGGCAGTTACATTTGTATATCATTCTTATGACTTTTAAAATGTGTCCTTCATTAATACATTTCATGTAGGAATCTTACAGTAATCTGAAATAGTTAATGCTTCCTCTTGCTGTCCCTTCCTTAATTGTGTAATTAAATAAGTAGCTATAATGTGACTAGTTTGCCTGTCAAACTTAACGAGTAGTTATAATGGGGAAAAACTGCAGCTATAATGGGAAGTAGCTATAATGGACCTAGACCCTAGTAATATAGTATTATGCAATGGTTGTAGCCTGGTTATCTAACATGTGGACATGTGCCAACCTTCTTAACAATCAGTAGTGTGTGATTATAAATTGTGAACTTCATTATTGATGAAATATAGATGTTTTTTTTACAGTTTTCCTGATATATAAATTATCAACAACCATTGCATAATCACCTGTGCTAAGTTGTATACATTTTATTAATTAATAACTGAAAAATAAATGGAAATTATTACTTATAATATATTTGTTTTATTAATACTGTAGACATGATAATGTTCTTACACTTGTACCCAGCCACTAGCATACTCATGAAAATGTACTCAGCCATAGTTCTGTATTGTATTAATAAATGGTGCAGAAACATATCAAAATGTGACACTACATGTATTATCATTCTCAAATCATCATTCTATGTCAAAGTATCTACTCTATAATATATAATTAATTAATTAATCATTACTCTGCTTTCTATGCATATTTGCAAATACCCAAGATGTAGTTTTCAAGCAGGAAAGGTGGCGGTGTATGATATAGGGGTTTGCTCCAATTCAATTCCACAGTATGAACCATTGAATCCCCCTAAAAATTAAACAATCGTCCTCCGCCTGACAGGTTAGTGTTATAAATGAATATTTATAAGTCTTTTTGTGTAACCAAGTGACAATTTTGTCACATAGAAAACTTTCCACTGTCATTAGCTTCGATTTTATACCAATATGACCTTTGTGTCTCGCAAATTATGCCCACTGTGGGTGAAGACCTAATTAACCCACCCCTAAATCGCTGACATTTTAATTATTGCATGTTGGGCCTTCTAATGCGCTACTATCTTTATTGTACTGATAATAATCATGATCTAGATGTTGGTTTAATGTATCTCAATGTTGTTCAGTTTAATTGTGCGCATTTAAATTATAGTTGGTGTGTGCAGTCAATAATTGAATTTGGCTCCCTCGACATTAATGACGATTCCAACAGAATATACAACAGAACCTGACCCGTCTTTAGCCTCTTCATAGCTGTTTCTTCTATTATTTTAAGTATTGCAGGATTTGAATGGGGTTCGCTACATGGGAACTCAGTAGTTTCTTTGAACCAGTACGCGTTTTCTCAACGTATTTCATAAATTGTCTGTAGCAGACTTGCCACATGATACGGATTACCCGTATCTGATACGGATTTTGGCGGGTTTTTAAGTGATACGGCCGTACTCTATTTTAATACGGATTTTAACTAAATTGATGGAGACATTATTTTTAACCACATTATGTCCTTGTATGCGTCACAAACCTGTACAGCATAGACAGAATAATCGATTACTGTTAGTAACTAAGTAAATCGATTCGAAACGAACGAACTAATCCACCGATTAGTTTATTGTAGCACGTAACAGATGGCGCGCTGGTAAATTTTTTGTATGTGAAATAATAAAACAACTTCGGTAATTTTCCAGTTACTGGCTTACATTATTTGGGCCTTTTCAAAACGGTTTTACCACGTTTTGTCGATGCGTATGTGTTTAGAATGTCATTCTGCATCACACCCGCTAAAAAGAAGTCGGATATATATATTTTTAAATTTTGTTTTTTCTATCAAATTAATGTCGTCGAGTCGACGTAAATAAGCCACGATTTGCGAATATGTCCCCAAAACTAAGGCTACATCATTAATTTGTATTCTATATAATGCAGATATATATTTGTTTTTATAATAAATTGATAAAATATGGCAATTTATTTCGACTTCGCAATGCACACGCTAGACATCGCCGTTGACAAAGCGAGCCGGGATTTGAGGCCCCCGATCTGTCCGGGCTGCGCTAACAGCTCGCGCCTTGTGACATCGGCCTATTTACGTCGACTCGACTGCATTAAATTGATCTAAAACACAATTAAAAATATATATATATGACTTCTTTTAGCGTGAGTGATGCAGAATGACATTCCCGGATTACCCGTATCCGATACGGATTTTGGCTGTTTTTAAAGTGATACGGCCGTACTCCCGTTTTGATACGGATTTTAACTATATTTATGGAGAATTTTTTTTAACCACATTATGCCTTGCATGCGTCACAAAATATACTGCATAACGGAATAATTGTTTGCTGTTAGTGACTAAGTAAATCGCTTCTAAACGAACGAACTAAACCACCGATTGGTTTATTGTAGCGCGTAACAGATGGCGTGCTGGTAAATTTTAGTTCTCAAAACTGCAGCTGGCGGCTCAACGGTGCTCAACGGGTGGGAATGGGGCGCGTGGCAGGCGCGTGACGATTATAAAAAGCAGTACAGGAAATGGAGCTCGACTCTGAGTTCAATGAAATCGCCTGGATTTCTGATTTCAAAATGTTGACGCTTGCCAGTGAAACTTCGATATACGCGCGAACTGCTGAAATAAATTGTCATTATTTGATGACACTGTCTGTTTTGCGGTGCGCAGTTTCAACGTGCTGAAGTGAAGTAAAACTTCGGTAATCTTCCAGTTAACTGGCCCCAATAATAGAAAATACCGTTTTTATAAGACCTTAATAACTTAGGCCAGTTAACTGGAATATCTGATTAATTACACGGATTGATACGGATTCTTACCAACTTTTAGGTCAAAAATACGGATTGCCATCCCAAAAATGTGGCAAGTCTGCATTCCAAACACATACACATAAACAACACGTCGAAAAAACGTGGAAAACCCCGTTTTGAAAAGGCCTTAATAACTTAGGCCAGTTAACTGGAAGATCTGATTAGTGATACGGATTCTTACAGAATATTTTCTCAAAAATACGGATTGCCATCCCCAAAATGTGGCATTTCTGCTGTAGTATGTGAAAAATCGAGCATAATTCTGCTGATCTGCACGGAAAAACGGGTTTGGCATTCCGCTTATGACAGACTTGTACCGATCTGGTTCGATCTTTCGGTTGCATTGCTCAATTGCACGAAGAGCCAGATGCAATCCATGTATTAGATCCAGAAGCGTCCAATTTCTCCCCGTTCCCCATTCTTAGGTGCTTCTCTGAGCTCCTGGTATTTGGCTATATGATCGCAAACAATATCCACTAAGTGACTGCATCAGTCTTCACCGTATAAAGCAAATTTCGTGTTCGAGAAGTTGGCAGGTATAGTGGGGGCCATATTACCTCCATGTGCTTTATGCCAAGCATATCCTACGTAATTATATGAGGAAACAAGGTCCAATATTCGACACCTAGAGATGCAGATCTACAAAATGAGGCATTACATGCCATATGGTCAAGCAGCCTGCACAGTCCATGAGCATGGTGCAAACACATTGACCTTGAAATGTATCGGCGACCTTGATTTTCAGAATAATTCATATATAGCAATGTGCACAATCAAATTTAACAACATTAAAAAAACATTAAGTCAAGATCATCGTTAGTGTCGATGCACTAAAGACAGTAGCGCACCAGAAGACCGGACATTCGATAAAAAGAATTTATGTGATTTAGGGGGCGCGTTAGGGTTTTCACCCACACCTAGAGATGCAAAGCTTCGAAATGATATACCACATGCCATATTGTCAAGCCTAGTTTGATTTTCCCGCCCGCGCAGTCAATGCGCGGGATAACACGCATTGTCCGACCTTGATTGTTATCATTGACCTTGATCTTCAATATAATAATTTTAATGCGCACAATCAAACTGAAAAACAAATTAGAAACATTAAAGCGACATTTAGATCATGATTATTATCAGTACAATAAAAATAGTAGCACATTAGAAGACCCAACATGCGATAATTACAATTTCAGTTATTTAGTGTGGGTTAGGTTTTCACCCACAGCAGGCATAATTTTCGAGACACAGAGATCATATTGGTATCAAATCGAAGCTACTGACGGTGGGAAGTTTTCAAGGCGAAAAAATTGCCATTTTGCTACACTTGTGAATATTCATTTATGACACTAACCTGTCAGGCGGAGGACAATGCTTTTCATTTTTTGGGGATTTAATGGTTCACACTATGGAATTGAATTGGGGCAAACCCCTATATCATAAACCACTACCTTCCCCTATGTCTAAGAATGCTTTCTGCCAAATGTTGTGTCTCTACAACTGCGTTTGGCCACCATGACAAAATATGTGAATTTACTCCATTTCAGGCAAGAAAAGGGGGTTCTGGCCCCATGAGACCAAAAGGCCCCGAGTTGGGAGTGGTTATTATGAACTTGCATTGGCCCAGTGTATCAGTTATCAGGAATTACTAGTGAAAAAAAACATAGCAGAAAACATCCTGAGAGCTAGACATGGCTCCCGGCCTAAGTATCACATGCACACCGTACCTATTACGCACGATTGTCTTCGCTGCGACGGTTGGGATGCGTCGGAGCGTAGACAAAGCGGCAGTGTGCGACGGACTTTAAATGAAGCTCACCTGGACTAAGCCCATTATATTTCAGCCAGAGCTGGATAGAATCTAGGAACCCCAATGAAAGTTGCTAACAAACTGAATATCATGGGGAGAGCCGCAATGTTCAAATTCGCTGAAACATGTAGCATGTTCCACTATGCTGGATGAGTGCCTCAATCACCACACTTATACTTCTCGACTCCATCTTGAGCAAAGCAGTCAAGATCATTAGTGTGAATGACCATCAGGAAATATTAGATCTAAGACTCCCCTCACTAAATTATCAATGTCAAATGGCTGCTATAACTGTGCTGTCTAAAATGCACACCAGCTTATGCCTGCCAAAAGTGATGCTTCCTCAGCCTTATATGGTTAGAAAAACAACCCACCTGCACCAGTCTGTCTAGGGTCGGTTTCATGAAGCGTTTATGTAAACTCCTATGTTTGCTTATTGACACCAAATCACGTAATTTACATATCTTCTCTAAAAATGCTCTTAGCGACGGGTGCAGGTTCGTGGTGTCTTTGAGTTTATCACAACCACTACACTTGACTCCAGAGTAAAGCACGGAGGATCACTGGTGTGGACGAACAGCAGGCCAGATTTGATCTAAGTATTCCCTCATTGAATTGACTGCATGAAGCTACTGTAACTGTTCTGTACAAAATGCACACTAGCTTGTGCCTGCCAGACCTGAAGATAACGCTTCCCCAGTCTTGTGTGGCTAGAATAGCAACTCACATGTAGTTAGTCTCTCAGTTCGAAGAAGTGCGCCCAGCTAATAATTGTCAAGAACCTACTCCACTGGTAGAGCTGTTATCTACACTGTGGTCCAAATCTGTGACAACGGTGCCCAGTCCTTAAAAATTCGAGCATTGTGCATCAACTTTTTTACTTTATAAAGTAGCAGAGGGTTCGAGCCACTGCGTGCGCCAAAGGACGGTCGACATGCGCAAATCATTGCCTGCCAATGAAGAGGCGCGGAAAATAATATCACAGAATTGGGCAGAATTGTGACTTTTAGGGCCTGTAAGTGTGACACGATAGATGGCGAGATTTTGCGCAACTGGAGCTGATTGTGGACAGGACGCAGTAATGATAATCTAACGGCGGATAACAGTTGTACTTTCTGACTGATGACTACTAGGAAATTCAAGTAGTATAGCTTCCTTATCTTAACTGTACGATTTAATATTGAGTATACCATACTGTCATATACATATAGCGGTTTATGTAGCTCAAATAATATGAACGATTTTAGGCCGTATGTGTCTTTTACGCGATTTGCATTTTACATTGCTGTTCGCTGTGGTTTCATGACATTTCGATAAGCACTTATATATGACAAGGCTAAAGGCTAAGTGTAAGACTAAGCCTAAAAGTACTAGTCGAAGATGACATGGCAACCACCATAATAATCTATTAAAATGCATGATTATCGTGATTATTATTGCCAGCAAGGTGTCACACTGCTTCTGCTTGTAATTATCCTTTGGAAAATATAGCTATTTGGGAACAGCCCGATTGTTACAACCGAAAACTCAACTGATCCCCCGTAGTCGTAGACAAGTCGAACCTGGCCGTTTTCTCGACTGCACATCACTAGCTTGTGACGGGCACTGGCTACATTTGGTGCAAACTAATCTCACGGTGCGCAGTTCTGACGTGACCCTAAAATCACGACCAATAGCAAGAAGATGAGATATGGTGAATAGTTTGGCCCAGTCAGTCACACTATAAGGTGATAGTGACCTCTGCATGATTTGAAACAATGATATATGTGAGTGATGATCTGTCCCATATTTAGATGACGAGTACAAGCAAAATAAAATTTAGTGTCAAAAGTAATATAAAATCTAGTGCTATAAACATAAGGAGGCGTCGCCATCTGCGCACGACCGGCGAGACTCCCACCGTGACCATCCACTACCAGGGAAACCAGTCGAGGATTTGACCATCTGAAAGCGGACACATCTCCGCAAGAGAAACACTCCATCGTATAAAGAGGGTATGGTAATAATCAGTTCGATTTGATATCTTTCTTTTTAAATGATAAGGAGGAATGGAAATTAAAAAGCAACTGAATGAAGCCGGCTCTCGCACAATGTGCACCGTGGATAAAGTATGGTAATATTCACTCGGAATGATGCCCCGGGCGCTGGCTTGTTTCAGGGTTACACCAGTGCTAATACTCGGACCACGGACATTCGTAGTTCACCTTCATTGGCCTAACGCTCTCTCAACCGTCGAACTGAACACGATTGACGCCTGTAAGATGCAATCTGAGTCAGGCATGGGACTCAGTGAATTATATGACATGGAGAACCTTATCCAGTGTAATTACAATGTAAAATGGAACTCACTCATATAGAGTCGTTAGTTTCTCCCGCGCGCCGGGCAACGCCTGCTTGCGTGTCGCATGTCGCCACCCTGGTCGTCGGTACGATCGGCGCGCTTCGGCAGGCGTTCGAAAGTTAGCCGTTTTCTCGACTGCGCATCGATGATTTTTTTACGAGGCATTCCGCTACCTAAGTTAGTCATAGTTACTCCCGCTGTTTATCCGCGCCACCGAGGCATCTGGCGTATTAATCGAATTATTGTTACCACCGATGTTTACCTGGGGCATTTAGCGTATTAAGTTGAGTTGAGTCACTGTTACTCACGCCGTTTACCCGATGTTTCGAGGCGCTATGTCCCGTAGACAAGTGGGACTTTATGCGCGTCCGACTGCTCTATACAAGTCAAGTGAAAGGTTTTGGTAAAAAAATATACAGAACTTTACAGTTTTCCGCCGCGTGTGAAATAAATCTTACAGGATATAGCACAACACCATGATACGACCCACAGCAAACATTCGTTCATCCTTTATTTTATAAAACTCTTGCTGCAGCAGCTGCTTCTGTTGCAATTTAAAGTGAACATTTTCTTTCCCAACATTTCCCCCCTTGTAGTGGTGTAACGTAACATTGGACATGCATCACAGTGATAAGTACGTTATTGCTTGGTTTTTAATATTTAGGATGATGTAACAGACTATCCACATTTCTTCTGTCACTTATAAAACTATGTTTGCAGCAACACTTTCTGTTTTTTTTGTAGAGGTCTGTTGTGATAGTAAGGAAAAATATATACTTATTAGGTTTTCCATCGAACTGGTCGAATTATAATGCTTGCATTGCAAAATTGTATCCCCTTTTCAAAATCCGGTTAGAAAGGTTCCTCCTAAATTTGTATTTCCTAACAACAACAAATAATTAACTGTCTGGATCTGTTTTGCACATCACATCTAACTCAGCATACCTCTCACGGACTGACGCAGTCTTTTTGCAAATAATCTACCCATGGTTAGATAAACTTCAAATTCAACTCTCTTAGCACATCCAAGGTTAACGTAAAGGTAAACAATTGTGTGTAAGTAAGCACATTACACGTGCGGGCTTGCAGCATGCCCTTTTAAAACTTAAAAATAACTGCACTTGTAATTAAAAATTAAACTAGTTTGGTTGCTATAATTACGAAATTGCGTTACAATATTTCTCAAGCTTAAAAATGGGCTAAATTAGTTTACATTAAAATATAACATGACAGTGACAGCCAGGTATATTGTCAGTCGATGTCACCGAAACAGTCCTTTCAGATGAAAAACACGAAACATACAAATCAAGTCAAATGGGAAATTAAATTTGACGATGAACAAACATAATTAATATATTATGCAAATACTATGCAAAATCTTTATTTCCTGTGTTTTCTCCCAGTTAACAGAGACGCTACAATATATGGCATATCATGCCTTCTGGATATGTTATAGTAAATATAACCGCCAGCACAATCGTCAGATATGCAGTCAAAGAGCGCTTAATTAACTCGTGGATGGGGCTATTTTTAGCACACGCTCGCGCAGACAACTCGTACGTTTCAACCTGCGATGCGGTCCCGTTTTTTCGATGGACTTTGGAACTTATTAGCGTCACTGTTTTTTGTATCAAGCATCACAGGTTACGAGTGCTTAAAAGTGCTATTTCGAAACAGTCACAAAAATAATATTCGCAAATGACTTGTTAAATATGGTATATGTTTCAACGTGGTGTAAAACTGACTAAAGACTGAAGTTACGACTAGTTACGGCAACTGTGAAGCGATGCCAATAATGCAATATGAATAGTGAAAAGAATTTAAATTGAATAGTAGGCATATTGTGTAATTATATATTACTAAAAAGTCTAAATACTATGTAACACTATGTGCATTTCCCCTTTTTCTGGAGGAAAAATTATCCGCTTACAGCTGGGCCTGGTATGTATATGGAAGTCGGAACGAATAATTAAATCCGTTTGTTGACAAAGTTGACGACCGGCATATGGCGATGGCATGGCCATGCCCATGCCATGGCCCGGGTGTACTCATAACAAACACGTCGAGGGCGCATTGCAAATGTGTTCTATTTATCAATGATTAATCTAGTACGTATATATTTATTGTGTGGATGTATCAGCTATGTATTCGGTTGATTATCTCTTTGACAAGGCAGCAAAGTGTTTATATGTCAAATTTATTTTGATTATTGTTCACCAGTATTAGTACCCCGAAAATGAATACCATAGACTGTGCCCTTCTATTCTATGCCATGGATATATATTATATATAATACGAAGTGTATAATTCACCTAAAGTCGGTACAATAGTTATGGGACTATTGCATGTGCATTACAGTATAGGAATGCACAAGCCGTCGTTGCTGGTGTCAGATAAATATTTTTTGGGGGTGGGCGAATCTGTTAGAACGTTTGTCGAATTGCAGAATGCGCTACATTTGTTTGAACAACAAATGCATAGTCAGTTTTATATGAGAGATGCCTGAACTTAGAACGCTGCAAAGAAAACGACGCCAAACGCTGTAGAAAAAGCGTCGAAAGATATGTCATTTTGACGGTGCAGGGAAGATTTGGACCGAACCACTATTCCAAAATGGGTGTGTGTGTTTGGGTTAGATTTAGGGTCAGGTTTAGGGTTAGTGTCAAGGTTAGGGTTAGGGTCAGGGTAATATATAAGTATATATAATTATATAAGTCAATTAGGGCTCCCATTGTTACGGCCACACAGCGGCGACAACCTCACATCCCTATTTTGGAATAGTGGTTTGGTCCAAATCGACTCTCGGCGCAATAACCGTGCGTTAATGGACCGACTCTCGGAGCAATATCCACGGTCTAAATAATATAATAACTATTGACAGTATTAGTATAGTGTCTGTCTTGCAATCGTAGCATTGGGGTCTTTCTACACTCATCCTCAAAATAACAATAGATAGTGATATTTGAAACAAGAAACTTTTACCCTGGAATAAAGTAAGCAAAATAGTTGATTGTTTGACATTGCTTCCAGTCACTACAAACTATCCAAAATGAACATTAATGGTGTTTTAGCTGTTCGAAGTAAAAAAAATTCCCATCTGCAATGTTTTTGCAAATAAGGTACGTTCTTATTCTGATTAAGACCATATAGCACAGGCTCAGGACACCTCAAATCACTTTACTGGTAGACATGTCCAATTAAACACCATATTGAGGCATCCAGTCATGCTGCAATTAATGCATGAAGACTGTCTACACATAAATATCCACCAGTGTCCATAGCCAGGTACTGGCACTGTCAAATACTTAACATTGCAGAATTTGCAGCACAGGATTTGACGCAGGTTCTTTAAGTTTGACCCTTTAGATAACAATCTAAATCTATGAATCACCACAATGGTCCCTGCAAAACTAACAAACTGTCATAGTCTACACACAAAAATTCAAAAACAAATCAGTAATGCTTAATGTTAGTAGCTGTTATCCATGTCAGGTTTATCTCTATATTTTTCTGGTCACAACCTGTTCAGATGGCATTTCCTATTGGGATTTTACTGTATAGTGAATAGTACACATGTATATGGAAGTATATAATAAATAGCAGTAAAATGTTTTTAAATAACATAAATAAATACAATTTATTTAATAAAGCCACACATCAGACAACATGGCAGAAGTGAAATGTAATAAAACGCATTAAAAAAACACCTTAGTTTTAATAAAATAGCTCGCTATACACTAGAATCCCAATAGAAAGTGCCATCTGAACAGAGTGTCACTAGTAAAATATAGAGATAAACCCTGACATGGATAACAGCTTCTGACATCTAGGTACCACTGATTGTTTTTGAGATTCTGAGCCTAGAGTATGACAGCTTCGTAGTATTGGTAGTATTGCAGCCCTGGACCATTGGGTTAGATTTCTGTCAAAAGCATCAGACTTAGAGAACCTGGGTCAAATCATGTGCTGCAGTGTTAATTACTTAGTACCTTATTATAAACATTAGTGGATATTTTTTTATGAACAGTCTTTGTGCATTAACTGTAGCTTGACTGAAAGCTTCCTAAAAATGGATATGGTGTCCAATTGGAAGTACCGGTATCTGCCAGGAAAGTAATGTGGTTTGAGAAGTCCTGAGCCTGAGGACTGGCTACTGCCCCAACTCAACCAGAGGTCCCTGAAATTTCACTAACATGTGCACCCATAATATAAATGATGACTACATGCATGCACATTTACAGTGCCAAATTCCAATTAGCTATAAAGTTATGGTTGATTGAATAACGGACCAGATATATCTGTTTGCACTCACGTCTACCGTACTTGCTTTTTTATGATTTTGGAAGGCTAATAACTTTCTGAAATTATTTTAAGATATCAAACTACACATTACTGTAAAACCTAATTCCTCAGTGGAAAACTGGATTTTTAACTTCTTTTTGTTGATGTGATAGTTTCAAGGTTGCAAACACCCACAATTGGGGGTTTGCTTACTCCTTAGTTATATTTTTCATGCATCTCCAAAAGAAAGTTTATCAGATTCAAGCTTACTATTAACGTGTGGCTGGGGTCCAAATATGACAAGATAATAATATTTTTTTTTAAATGTTGTTGTTTTTGTTCTTGTTCTTTAAAAAATGCCCTTATGTCAAAGGTGATTTATGATTTAGTTATTATACGTTTAACATAATCATATATATATATATATATATAAACCTGTAATTTGTAAAGTTTCAACGTGTGGTCTCACAATTTTGAAGTTA
>Ga0256846_1000289_pt1 | contig 21445 bp, 22 predicted proteins | sample TevniametaG_FD_189098 | JGI IMG/M metagenome (GOLD analysis project Ga0256846, IMG submission 189098) | Tube worm associated microbial communities from hydrothermal vent at the East Pacific Rise, Pacific Ocean - Tevnia | ecosystem: Host-associated > Annelida > Integument > Unclassified ...
TTTCTATGACCTATACCGCCATAATAGCCTCGTAACAATAGGGAATATGCTCTACCGGGTTTAAATTCTGCATTATTATAAGTAAGAAGCAAACTATCATTCGTAGCATTTCTTATTTCTATCTTATATAAACCGCTGGAAATTGGATAGAAACCCGATGAAGTTTTATATGGTTTGATTTTTTCAATCGGATATGAGCCGACAATTAAAAATTTAATATAGGGAGATGACATAGCTAAGTTAATACATCTGAAAAAAGTATTATATTTTGAATATCGGAAAACTGTATCAACCAATAGTAAGCCCTGTACCCTATCTGCATTTCCAAAAGCGAAAAAAGTATAAGGATAAGATTTATTTAAATCCATTACGCTATTAAACAGCATCGAATCCCTTTGAGTGAGTATCTGTACATTGACAATTCCGGGAATCATACTCTGATATGAAAATTTTTCTGTAAGATAGAAGGAATTAACAACAAAATTTCCGGATTCCGTTTGAAATTTCATCAAATCAAAATCAGAATTGCTATTGAGGAACATTACATTTGCATATTGGTCCGGAATGATTTTGCGAGGTGTAACAATATCAGGTACACATTCACAAGAATGCAGGAATAGCAATCCGATGAGCAAAGATGCAAACAATATTATAATTTTCACTCTAAACATTAAATTAATAACTAACGCTTACTCCATAAGTTAAACCGATTTTCTTTGAATCATATATTTTCTTCTGAACATTATACCACAATGAAGAACCTTCTAATCCAAGATTAAAAGTAACACGCTTATCGGGACTATAGCTAAGCCCTATCTGCGCTCTTCCCAAAGGTCCTACCTTAGTGAACCCACCCATAATCTCAAAGTAGGGATAGAATACATTTGGAACAAATAATTGTTTCATCGAATATTTGTATTTTGCACCATACCAGAATAATACGGGATTTTGGAAATATGTTAATTCTTCACCATAAAGTTTTCTATCAAAGTTTTGCGAAAATGCCTCCTGCCCTATTTCAACACCAAACTCATGATTATTTGCAATATTATAACTGACACCTATACCCATATTTTTAAACCATGGATTAGACTGAGAAGATACCTGTACAACTGTCTCATTTCTTGTAGTAAATCCTCTGAATGACAGATTGAAATTCGAAATAAAATCATCAGCTAATAAATATGGATTCACAATAGCACTATTATCAGTCTGAGAAAGAGGAATGAGATTGGAATTATTGACAAGTAAAGCATTTCTATTCTTGTTAATAGGTTTTTGCACATTATTAGTTGCCATATACCTCAAAAGATTGAAATCACTTCGTGGAGTGCGGCGAACATTTGCGAAATCCTGTCTCAGCTGTTCATCTCTTGAATTCATATCTTTCGATAGATTAATCAAAGCCGTGTAATAATCTTTATAATAGTTATTTACTTTTACCATATAATTTGACATAGCATTATTAACTATACGTTGTACATCTGCCGCCGAAAGTCCGTCATTTCTAAAATACATAGGTAAAACCGGAACGGATTGCCCTTCCATCGAACTGACAATAGGCTTACTATTGTTTTCCACATTTGCATTAGTCAAATTCGAGGAATTGCCTCTATCAAAATCAAGTAGCCAGTAAATAACAAGCCCTGTAAGTACAGCTGATGCCACAGCAAGCAAGGCACTAGGCAAATACTTTTTCAAGAAAGTGAGAGCGGCGGCACCAAACCCTGCACCGGCGCCACTATCTCCGCCTTTTCCTGATGGCGGAATACTGAATCCAAGGTCTGAAAATATTGCATTAGTTGCCGCCGCCGGAGGTGCTATCATAGCCATATCGTTCTGAGCAATCATGTGCATTTTCATTTGCTGATTAAACTCGTCACGCAGTTCTGTATTATTCGACAGCTCGGCAAACAGCATATCTTGCCGGTGTTGCTCCAGCTTCCCGTCAAGATAGTCGTGTATTAATCTGTTGTGATTCATTGTTGTAATAACTATTAATTAATTTGACAAATCTTCTAAATAAGGTGCGAGAATACTCTTTACTTTTTCTTTAGCCCGCCAAGCTCTGTTGCGAACCGCTCCAATAGTCTCGCCTGTAATTTGAGATATATCATTATAGGTAAGCCCGTGATATAATCTCAGGATAAATGCTTCACGATAGTCGAAATCCAAAAGTTCAAGTGCGCGTGCAATCAATTGCAATAATTCCTTTTCATCATAACCCCTGTCGTTCGAACCAATGTTATAATCTTCAATATTTACGGATACTTTATCGTGTCGCTTCTTATTAATAATCATATTCCTTGCAATTGTAATTAATAATGCAGGGACATTTTCAAATTTCTTATTGGTCTGCGCAATATCATAGAATTTCACAAATGCTTCGTGAAAAATATCTTGTGCATCATCTTCGTGGCCAGTCATTCTAAGACAATAGGCATAAATTCGCTGTGAATAGCGAGTATAAATTTCGGCAAATGCCTTCTCTGCCTTCGACTTACCTTCGCAAAGTTTGGCTACAAGTTCCTCATCATTATATTTGCTATATTCGTTCATTATCTAAAATTCCAATAGCCTTTATATACATTACTGCTCAAAACTCTTAATTTATTATCTTTAATATCTCTTATATTAGTATCTAAATCAATAATCTCAAGAGAAGCATTCATAATATCGGCATCTTTTTTAAATTGCTTGACATATAAAATATGCTTCTCGTCTTTTGACCACTCGGGATATAGACTTTTGCTAACTCTACCGCTTGATGTAAGCCTGATAAATCTTCTTTTTGTATTTGCAAAATCCGTCAACCACAAGTTCCCGTCCCTTGCGGAAAATACGACCTTAGTCAAATCACTATTAATTGCCGGCTGAAATAACCCTATACTTGTAACTTCATACTTTTGGGCAGAAGGGGAATCGTAATCCCCAATGAGCAAATAATCGGTGATTGAATTTTTTGAAATTGCATAACAAATCTTTTGTCCGTCCGGCGACCAAGTGATAGTAGCCAAACCGGTATATTTCATTAAACCGGTAGAATGAACCTTTCTTGCAATTTCCACCGGAGGTTCTACCTCCATATTTAGTATTACAATATTCAGAGGATTATACAGTTCATCTCCCTCATAATAAGCCAATTTTGTACCATCTGGTGAAAAAGACGGAAGAGTATTCCTACATAATTTATCAGATAATTTCAAAGTACTTTTATCATTTCTAATAAGCCATAAACCATAATTAACATCATTTACAACAATATGCTTACCGTTATATGAAATTTGAGGATACAACATAGAGTTTGCAAAATCCTCTTTTGCCAGAACTTCCGGTTTTGTTCCGTCAATATTTGCTAAATAAATAAACTTTGCTTTTGGCGAATAATTACTTATATATACAATTTTCTTAGTTTTTGAAGGGCAGGAATAAATTTGCGCGTTCCTTACTATTTCGTGCATTCCTTTTCCGTCAAGACCAATTCTGAAAATACTCGGCACAAGACTATTTACCGGTGAGGAAGTGTAATATATATCACTTTCCTCCATCACATAATCACCGGGTCCATAATTACAAAAATCACAACCTGCTGTGAAAACCATTAAAGCAAGTATAGATATTGCCGATAATATGTTGTATTTATTCTTCATTTTCAAAAAAACTTTTTTCAAAATTGTCATTCCCTTATATTATATAGACACATTAACCCCGAAAGTGTCACAGAAAAAATGAAACTTTTTTTCATTTTTTTTCATATTATTGCGTTGCACTCGCTCTAACCTATTGATTTTAATAAAATTGTACTATCTCCGTAGCTTAGAAATCTATAATTTCCATTTAAAGCATTTTTGTAAATTTTCGCCCAAAACGATTTTTTTGTAAAAGCGGCAACAAGCAAAATCAATGTACTTTTTGGCAGATGAAAATTTGTAATTAGTCCGTTGAATATTTTATAATTGTATCCGGGAATAATAAACAGTTGAGTGCGACCGACAACTTCCCTCTTTCCTGTTCGCGAAAGTTCCTCCAATAGATTAGAAAGTACATCAATAGCAGAAGGTAATTCCGCATACTGATATGGCTCCCATTGCTTGACATCAATTTCATCAGAAACATTTGGATTATTATTATAAAATTTCAAAGCATGCCAATAGAGAGATTCTATTGTTCTGGTGCATGTAGTTCCAACTGCAATAATATTCCTGCTCTGCTTCAAAGCGACAACAATATTTTCAATTGTATCTTTACTAATAAAAATACGTTCGTAGTGCATGGAATGCTCTTTAATATCATTTGTGCTGACAGGTTGGAATGTACCGGGACCAACGTGCAGTGTTATTCTCGAAATATTAATATTATTTTGTTTCAAATCATATAGCACATTATCCGTAAAATGCAAGCCGGCAGTAGGTGCGGCAACGGAGCCGTCATTGCTGGCATAGACGGTCTGATAGCGTTGCTTATCAATAGTTTCGCTATCCCTTGCAATATATGGCGGCAAAGGCATTGTCCCGGCATCTTCAATTATTTCCGAGAACGTCCTATCCCCCTCCCAAGTAAATTCAATCACTCCTGTATTGTTCTCTCTCGAAATCACCTTTGCTTGTAATTTCAAATGAACAGCCGTAGAAAAAAGCGTCAGAGACTCCCTAACTCTCTTGCCACCAATGATACATTCCCAACGACATATTCCCTTTGCACCTAATGTAATAACAGGTATTTTAGAGGGAGCCAATGGCTCCACAAGAAGGAACTCAACTCTACCGCCGGTCGGTTTGTTGAAAAATAGACGCGCCTGAATAACCTTTGTCTCATTCAAAATCAAGAGCGAATCGCGCGGTACTATATTTGGAATTTCCTTGAACTGATGATGAGATATATCCTCCGTATCAACATTGGCAAACAAAAGACGGCTTTCATCTCTTTTCTCTTTCGGATAGAGCGCAATCTTGTCCTTGGGCAACTCATAGTCGTACTCCCTTAAATCAATATCCGGTATCTTAATTTTATTCATACAATTCTTTTAATTAAATTACGAACGACATATAAACAAAAATAACAAATTTTATATTATGTGGAATTTACCAAACGCACTAAGCCTCCTCCGAATGCTACTTGCTTTGCCTGTTTGCATAGCACTTTGGCATAATCAAACTACATTAGCCGTATCACTCGGTATTATTGCAATGCTTACAGATTATTTAGACGGCTATTACGCAAGGAAATTAAATCAAGTTAGTGAGATGGGTAAAATACTTGACCCCTTGGCTGACAAAGTTATCGTTATTTCATTAATAATTATCCTTGCAATAATGCAGAGAATACCACTATGGCTAACAGTAATGATTTTCTTACGAGATATATTAATCTTGCTCGGAGGTATTTATCTGAAGAAAAAACTTGGCTACGTTGTTCCTTCAAATCAAACGGGAAAATGGACTGTCTTGTTTATTGCCCTATATATTATATACAAAGCACTTGATTATTCATATTTTGAGCAATATATAATAACATTTATTGCCCTGATGCTCGTCATATCTTTTGTGCAATATCTTATGCGGGCAATTAAATTATTGAGAAATGCCTGACAGTTCGTAAGTTTGCAATTGTTTATTACTAAAAAAGACAAATAGTTATGGGTTTATTTAATAAAATTAAAAGCAAAGTCAATAAAGTTGTTCAGTCCACAGGCGAAGCACTTGGTTTGAACAAAATCAAACAAGGACTTGAAAAGACACGCACTTCCATAGTCGGAAAGCTACAAGCTGTAATCGGCAAGGGGAGGAAAATTGACAATGCATTGCTCACGGAAATTGAGGAAATTTTAATCACTGCCGATATAGGTGTCGTTACATCTGAAAAAATTATTGACGCACTAAAAGTACGTGTCAAAGCCGAGAAACACGAAAATGCAGATGACATCTACAGACTACTAAAAGAAGAAATATATAAACTGCTCATCAAATCACCATCGGCTGATAATGATGCACAGTATAAAATTGATGAAGGAACTAAGCCGCACGTAATATTAGTCGTAGGCGTAAACGGTGTTGGTAAAACAACAACAATCGGTAAGCTTGCTCATAATTACAGTAATGCGGGGCATCAGGTAATTATAGGTGCCGCAGATACTTTCCGTGCCGCCGCCAACGAGCAACTTGATATTTGGGCGGAACGTGCCGGCGTTGATATTGTCAGCCAAAAACAAGGAGCCGACCCTGCCGCTGTGGCTTACGATACTGTAAATGCCGCAATTTCACGTAAGAAAGATATTGTTATTATTGATACGGCAGGTAGGCTACATAACAAGATGAACCTGATGGCAGAACTTGAAAAAATCAGTCGCGTTATCTCGAAATTAAAACAAAGCGGACCCGACGACATCTTTTTGGTCCTTGATGCAACAACCGGACAGAACGCCATACAGCAAGCAAAAGAATTTATGCGAGTAACAAAAATTACCGGAATTGTACTAACAAAATTAGACGGTACAGCCAAAGGTGGTGTTGTTATTCCAATTGCGTCCGAACTAAAAATTCCGGTTAGATACATTGGTGTCGGAGAGAAAATTGACGATTTACAGGTCTTTGTTCCCGAGATTTTTGTCGATGCTCTTTTCAGTGAAGAAGAAAAATAATTTATTTTTTAGAAAACATATCAGAGATTGAGACGTATTCACTTTAAATGTATATTAAACATTCACGGTTGAATAAAGGAAAAACTATGAAAAAAATGGCTTTAATATTGTTGCTTCTGCCTATGATAGTCCTTGCATCTGAGGAAGATATTTGGTTTGCAAATGCAGAAAGGGCAATGGAAAATCACAATTATTCACAAGCAATAGATTATTTTAATAAGATTATTACAAAAGACAGTTCCAATGCAAAAGTATTTTTCAATCGCGGCATGGCTTATCTAATGTGGCAAAAGTTCGAACAAGCTATGAATGATTTTGATGCAACAATTAAAATCGATAGTAGCTATGCTGATGCTTACAATAACAGAGGCTATCTGTATTATGTTGTCGGTGATAACGGTTTGGCACTTGAAGACTTTAATAAAGCAATTGCTCTTGACTCGAATTTCGCACAAGCATATATTAATCGCGGAGCTAATCATATTGATTTAAATCTCTTCGATGTTGCATTAAAGGATTTGAAGAAAGCAATAGAATTTAATCCCGACAGCCCTTCCCCATATTTGGAATTAGGACGCTTGTATTATAAAATGAAAAAATACAAGGAATCAGTCGAAAACTATACAAAGTGCCTTGATATGAAATTATCTAATTCCAAAATATATTATAATCGCGCAAATAGTTATTTCAAAATGAAGAAGTACAAGAAAGCAATTGCTGATTATACAAAAACGTTAGAAATGGATTCAACGGATTATGATGCTTTGAACAATCGCGCTGTCGCCTATGACATACTCGGCAATAAGAAACTTGCCCGGAAAGATAGAGAGACTTTACAAAGAATAACCGGCACGGAAAATCTATTTTTACCCTTGGACAAAATTGAATATGTTCAAATGTATGATTCAACAAAGAGTTTTACTTTCCTGATGCCAAAGCACTGGAATATCAAAGAGAATCATAATGAATATTCGGAGAATGTCGTTATCTCACCCGAAAAACTAACAAGTTTTGAATCCCAATATTCAATTGGGATTAAAATGTCGTACAACAAGAATATGGGTAAATTCTTTAAGGTAAGCGGTGCAGATTCGCTTTTGGAATTTTGGGAAGGTAGCTTAGGAAAAAATGCAGACCAGTATTATTCATACAGAATTCAGTCAAGGAAAAAATTTGCAAGAGTAGGACGAAAGGGACGACTCAATAAATCGGTCATTCAATTTACCGAAACATCTTATCCATTGTATTTTTATGAATTTGCATTAGCGGAATATGACACTATATTCTTCGCATTTTTTCAAGCACCTGTAAAGCAGATTGACTACTTCGAGAAAATCTTTGACAAAATCGTTGAATCTACAAGATTAATTCATAAAGAAGAAAAGAAATAGTTGCTTAGAATACGGAGATTGATATTTATAATTTTCATTGCGTATGCCGCTATTCCGGTTTATGCAATTCGTCCCGCAATTTTCATTATATCGGTTGACGGATTTCGTCCCGACTATTTGCAACGCAATATTACACCTAATATTAATTCATTAGTCAAGAGCGGAGTATCTGCAAGATTAAGAAATGTATTTCCGACTGTTTCTTTTACGAATTATGTGTCGCTATTTACAGGTTGCTATCCCGAAAATCATGGTATAATATCGAACGTATTCAAGAATACAATTACCGGCGAATATTTCGACTCCCGTGTTGCAGATTCATACAATTCACCTAAATGGTATGATGCAAAATTCATTTGGGAGTATGCCGAAAAGTTCGGTATTTACTCCTCAATGATTTACATTCCCGGTGGAGCAATTGCATCGGAATACAGAGGAGCATATTACTTTCTCGACCAAAGCAGTCATGCTCTACCAAAGTTCAGAGTTAATGATGCTATTTCATATTTGCACGAAAAGCCACCATACACTCCACAACTTACTGCAATACTATTCGATGAGCTTGACAATGCAGGACACCTAAACGGTACATTCCACGATGAAACAAATAAGGCAATAAAACGAATTGACAGTTTAGTAGGTACAATAATAGATAGCCTGAAAAATCTGAATATTTATGAAAATACAAATATTATTTTTCTATCGGTTCACGGATTGGCTGACGTCAATGAACAGCAAACGATAAATATTGGCGAAATATTATTTAACAGAAATGTCGAAATAATCAATTCCGGTAGCTATGCTTATGTCTATTGTAATCCCGATAGTGTGGGAACAATTAAAGCATTGCTAAAAACAAAAAATAGGTTGCATATTTATACAAAAGAAGAAATCCCCGATAGCCTTCATATCAAGCATCACCCGTTTGCACCTGACATATTAATAATAGCTGATTATAAGTGGCTTATCACCGAGAAAAATGATTTTCTTACATATAAGTTAAAAGGTTTCCACGGAGCGCCGCCACAGTTTGAGGAAATGCAAGGAGTATTTATCGCATCAGGACCGGCTTTCAGGGCAGATTATAAAATAGAAGAAGTCAATATTATAGATATTTATCCGCTACTTTGCAATGTATTAGGTATTAACATTCCTCGGCATATTGACGGAAATTTGGAAAATATCAAGGAGATACTAAAATGAAGAAACAATTATTAATATTAGCATCACCAAGTGGCGGCGGTAAATCCACATTTGCACGCCATCTGCTTTCTCATTATCCTGAATTCAGATTATCAATTTCGGCAACAACACGCAATCAACGTCCGGGTGAACAAGATGGGAAAGATTATTATTTTATGTCGAAATCCGAATTCGTAAAAGCCATTGATGATAATAAATTTATTGAATATGAAATGATTTTCGACAATTACTACGGAACATTGAAAACGGAAGTAAGCAACTCAATACGCAATGGTGAGAAATTATTATTCGATGTAGATGTCAAAGGGGCATTATCAATCAAAAAGCTTTTTTCTGAAAATGCTTTGCTTATTTTCATAGCCCCACCTTCATTGGAGATTTTGGAACAAAGGCTACGCCGAAGGAAAACGGAAACGGAAGAACAAATACGCACACGTCTATCACGTGCGGCAATGGAAATGTCGCATAAAGATGAATTCGATTTTATTATTATCAATAACGAACTGCAAGAAGCATTGAACGAAGCCGAAACAATAGTTAAGAATAATTGCTATTGATTACTTCTTTACTCCGGTACAGGAAAATGAATCACTGAGTAAAAACCTATTGGCATAAGGGTCCCAATAATAAGTCTCGTTTGTTCCTTTAAGTGGTCCGGCGGCAATAATTTCAATAATAACTTTTATCTTCATATTTGTCCTCGGGTCAGCACCTTCGTAGGCAAAACACCAGTGAGAATAATTAAAATTATTGGAAACGTCCCATTTCCCGTTGATAGTACCATAGATTGTAGTTAATGTGGCAGTTTCTCCGCTTGTCTTGATAGTCCAAGTCTGTTGGTCTTTATAGCCTTTCGGAAAATCTTTGCTCGGAGTAACCAAAGTTCTCGTTACAAGCCAAGTTCCGTCAATATTTGTTTTTAAATCAGGAGACGAAGGATTATTATCGCCACAAGAAACAAAAAATAACGGCGAAATAAGTACTGCAAACAGTAAAACAAATTTTCCCATAATTACACTCCAATAATAATGAAAAACAATAATCAATCCCAATGTACTATATACAAGTTACGCAACTTTTGCTTTATTACAAAATCATTATTCGGACAGGGGGAAATTCATTCTATTCCAAATAAGTATAACCGTATAGACCCGAGCGATAATTAGCCAAGAACTCCTTACCCTGCTTTGCAGTAATTTTACCTTGCTTTACAGAAGCAGTTACCCATTTTTCCATAGTTCTTACAAGTTTTTTAGGCTCGAACTGTACATATTCCAGAACATCGGCGATAGTCTCACCGTCAATAATTTTATTAATTTCGTAGCCACTATCAGTAGCAATCACATGCACGGCATTAGTATCGCCGAAAAGATTATGCAAATCACCAAGTATTTCCTGATAAGCACCAACAAGAAAAACACCGATGTAATATGGCTCACCATTATTAAATTTATGTAAAGGCAAATAATGAGCATAATTCCTGATACTGATATAATTATCAATCTTGCCGTCCGAATCGCAAGTAATATCCTGCAATGTTCCAAATTTCACAGGACGCTCCTTCAACCTATGTATAGGTACGACAGGAAAGATTTGGTCAATAGCCCAAGAATCCGGAATTGACTGAAAAAGCGAGAAATTGCAAAAATACTTATCCGCAAGCAGTTTCTGCATAGTTCTAAACTCATCGGGAAGATGCTTAAATTCAAGCGCAATAATATTACCTGTTTTGGCAATTGACCAAAAAAGTCCTTCGACTTTGGCACGAGTAGTTAAATCCAGCATACCAAGACTAAACAAATCAAGTGCCTCTTCCCTAATTTGCATAGCATCATGCCATGATTCAGATAAATTAGTGGAGGAAAGATTCCGGTAAATATTATATAGTTCGAGTAAAAGTTCATTATCATCATCACTAATTTCTTCATCATCATTCCACTCGGGCGTTGAAGTTGTTTCAAGTACATTAAAAACAAGAATAGAATGGTGTGCGGTAAGCGACCTTCCACCTTCGGTGATAATAGTAGGATGAGACAAATTATTTTTTTCGCAAGCATCTTTCAGCATAAAGACCGCATCATTGGCATATTCCTGAATAGAATAATTTACCGAACTATCTCTAAAAGAACGCGAACCATCATAATCGACACCCAAGCCACCACCAATATCAACATATTCAACAGCGCACCCCAACTTACGAATCTGTACAAAAAACTGCGAACATTCCCGAAGTGCATTCTTGAATTTTCTGATTTTTGTAATCTGGCTTCCTATATGAAAATGAATGAGTTTTACGGCTTCGAGTAAATCTGCTGACTTTGCAATCTCAATAGCTTCAATTAATTCGGTGGAATTGAGTCCGAACTTGGAAGTATCACCACCGGAATCCTCCCATTTCCCACTACCGGAACTCGAAAGCTTAATTCTAATACCAATATTTGGAACGACTTTCAATCGTTTAGCAATCTGAATAATCAGCTTCAGTTCATTCAATTTCTCAACAACGAGGAAAATCTTTTTACCCATTTTTTGAGCGAGCAAAGCAAGCTCAATAAAATCTTCATCTTTATATCCATTGCATACAATAATAGCATCGGGACTTGCGGCAACGGCAAGTACTGCGTGCAGTTCAGGCTTCGACCCGGCTTCGAGACCAATATTAAATTTCTTGCCTGCATTGATTATTTCCTCAACAACAGGACGCACTTGATTAACTTTAATAGGATAAATATTATAATATTTCCCTTTAAAATCATATTCCTCCGAAGCTTTCGCAAAGCACGAAGCGAGCGTTTCGATTCTGTTGTCCAAAATACCCGGGAAACGCAGTAGTACCGGCAAGGAAACATCACGGATTTGCAATTCATCAATAAGTTCTTTTAAATCAATTTTCACATCGTCCGAACCGGGCTTTACGGCAATATTGCCGGATTTATTTATCGAAAAATAATTTTTCCCCCAGCCGCTTACATTATATAATTCATCTGAATCATCAATTGTCCATTTTCTCATTATTATTTCCCTCAAATAATATCTTTATAACGAAATTCGCTTTATTCAATTTATAAAATAATCAAAAATCACTGTAAATAAAAGCAAGAAGATAGACATACAATATCATATTATTCTTAATCAAGAATTAAAAGATAATTGAAAAATGAACCCATTAGGGCATTTATATTTGGACAAAGTGAATAATTATCCTTAAATAATCAATATTCTATTAGTTTTCCTTTTATTTTCAATTAATTATAATCATACATCTGCTTTATTACGTATGTATTAGCGAATTTATTACTCGCGAAATTATTAACTGATTATTAAAATAAATTCATTTTTAAAAAACTATTTTTATACTTGCAAAAAAATTTGTTTTTTGCATTCACGTAATTTTGAATATTCTAAATTTAAATATTGAATAGTACTTAGGTACGCAATTGTATTAAGTTGGAATGGTAATAAGGAGGTTTAATGGTTTTTGGAAATACACAAAAGAATATAAGTTTTATTATAATATTTGCAATTCTCATACCTGCATTTTTAGCGGCTAATTTTTTAGAATTAGACGCTCGCAAAAGACGTTCACGCAAAAGACGCTCCTATAATCCCGAAAAGACACGCAATATGGCAATGGAGACAATCGAACAATCCGATGAGCTGTCGCATTTAGTAAATTATGGTGGTGGCGAATATCCTATGGATTCTATTAGTTCCGAATACCTCGAAGGTGAAGACATCAACGAGTTGGAATTGGAAGATGACATTGTTTTCGATATGGACCAATTAACGGATATTTATATTGCATTTGTCGAAGGCTATGATACTGATGAGTTCCTTACGGCAAGCGGTATCAGCAAAAAGGAATTGATGGACAATATAATGGACTGGCTCGGTACCCCCTATCATTTCGGTGGAACAACAAGGCGTGCCATTGATTGCTCGGCTTTTGTGCTGACTATGTTCAAAAATGCCGGAAACATCAGATTGCCAAGAACCGCAAGAGTGCAATATGCTTCGGTAGGTATTAAAATTGATAGAGAGCATTTGCAGTTCGGTGATATAATTTTCTTCCATACGCAAAGATACGCTTATGTTTCTCACGTAGGTATTTATCTTGGGGACGATTTATTTGCTCATGCCAGTTCCAAATATGGTGTTACTATTTCATCACTCAATAGCCATTATTACAGCAAACGATTTATTGGCGGTAGGCGTATTACCGAAAAGGATATGGCAAGACTATCACTAAACAAAAAATAATAACAAACATTTTTTATTTAAAATGCTATTCGTAATTGAATAGCATTTTTTTTTATCTAATCATTAATTAAGAAACTGAGAATATAATATTTCTCTATCATAAATTCTTTATACCAATCTTTAACATCAAACCTATTAAGCACGCAATAATCCATATTATTACGTTCATCAATATAAGGTTCCGTAAAGATAAAACAGGATTTATTAGTATTAAAAGGGAATTTCATAACAAACAAGCAATAGGACTAAAGAATATTTCATTTCAACCTCCAATATATTCAGACATTTATTGACTTCACTCATATTTGTAGTAACAATATAGAAACAAAAAAAATCCCCGACTTTTTGTAGCGAGGATTTTTGTTAATAATTATTCAATACTAACAATGAGATTAATAATACTTAGCGGATAGTATATGCTATTCCGATTTGGGGTGAAATAATCAATTGTTGATTTTTATCGAAAGTATTAATTTGATAAACAGGATTAATTTCGGCATTCAAACGCATTGCATCGGACATTTGCCAAACAAAACCCAAATTAGCAAGAAGACCGAAGCCCATCGGTAATCTTTCTTCATTATTTTTATTCTTGGATAAATAAAATGATTTGTACCCCCAAATAATTCCTCCGCCTAAATAGTACCCAACTCTACGATTCAATTCTTTTTGATAAACAATAGATGTAGTTAGTCCGTAAGCTGAAATTTGGTTTTCTGTAAACAAAAGACCAATACGGGGGATAATAATGATACGACTGCTTGGATTGAGCGAATCAATAAATTGTGCATTAAGCGAATATCCTGTTCTGATAAAAGAATCTCTGCCTTCAATATCCCCCCAAGCGCTTAATGCCAGATTAAATGAATTGGAAAAACCATAAGTAATTTTGCCGTTGATACCGACAGTTGAATTTCTGCCTTTTAATCCTGACGGTCTTGTCTCGGGCATCATCTCTACACCGGCTTGAATATCAACTTCCTTCTCTGCTATTGGCTTATGCGACAAATTCAATGCCGGACTATAAACCAGACTGTTTGCACACCCTGCTAATATCAAAGATATTAAGATGAATAATACTTTTAAACGCATTACAAATACTCCTTAATAATAAAAGAAAACAATTCTCAAATATGAGAATATTTTATTTAGTAATTAAGTATTATTTCATATATTTATTTCAATAATCGACATTAAATTGAGTAACGTCATAAATAAATATTTATTGTGTTGGCACTCAACTTGTACGCCCAATAATTGTATTTATATACCTATTTCCCTGCACAGTCTTGGCAGACGTGTTTGTCGCCCTTGATGCGTGCATATTCCATTACGACCATTTCGCCGCATTCATCGCAAGGAAAACTGTTGAATGTATGCTTCGGTTCCGTCCATTTGTATTCGAAAATGTCGGAAATATTCATTATCATTTCGGTGGGTGCATTCATTACTTTTTCAACCAGCGGTTGCACAACTTCATCAGGGACTTGTGTAGGCGGTACGCCCTTTTCGCGATAGTTTTTGAAGAACTCCGTTTTCTTTGTTTGCATCATTGCTTCGGCTTTCGGGGCTACCCTTACGGCACGATTCGTTTTCTTGTCAATCAGGGTCAATCCCCATTTGCCTTTATATGTTTTCTCTATATTTCCCTTGCCGAAAGTGCAACCGGTAATTACCTGCACACCGTCTGCAAAGCAAGTGGCACAGTGATTATCACCGAGTTCGAGGATTACATGCAGAAAACTGTCGCCCGTACGCTCCACACCGAGTTTGTTCATAGCCGCCGCCGCAACTCGCAAGCCGTTCGGCATTGCGGGACATTTATGTCCGTGAAATTTTTGCCCGAATTCCAACCAATCTTTTGGATTTACCATTGTGTTTTCCTTATTAATTATGAATTATATCCTTATTATCATCAGCCGCAAACTCCGGCTGAATTGTTATATGTTCAATATCGTATTTCGACAACATTTTTTTAATTTCGACAAGAATATTCTCGAATTTGCTTATGCTCACGTCTGCCGCCAAATCCACGTGCGCCTCGAACATAATATGATGTTCGTCAATCTGCCAAACGTGAATATGATGGATATTCTTAATTCCAGCGATTTGCTCAACTTCGGCGGCTATTGCCATTAGGTCAATACCTGCTGGAGTAAACTGCATAATAATTTTGAGTGAGGATTTGAAAATACCCCAACTCATTTGCAGCAGATAAAGAGCAATCAAGACTGAAAGAACCGCATCAATCCAATATATTTCATAATATTTCATCAGCAAGCCGCCGGCAATAACAGCCACAGAGGTCAGCATATCGCCGAAGAGATGAAGGTATGCAGAACGCATATTCATATTGTCGTGTGTCGAACGGTGTATAAGCAGGACGCTAAAACCGTTGACGGCAATACTGGCGGCGGCAAGCCAAATAACCAAATCGCCGGCGATTTCGACAGGAAAGAAAAATCTCATAACGGCTTGATAGAGAATAAAAACCGCCAGCACAATAAGCGTTGCGGAATTGATGAAAGCCGCAAGTATTTCGCTGCGCCGGTAACCGTAGGTCTTGCCTTCTGTTGCACTTCTTCTTGTTAATCTGTTGGCAACATAACTGATGATTAATGCCAGCACATCGCTGAAATTATGCACAGCATCGGAAATAAGCGACATACTGCCGGAAATAATACCTCCAATAAGTTCTGCCACGGTTATAATAACGTTGAGCAAAACTGTCAGAAATAATCTCTTGCCTTCTACTTTATGGTGATGATGATGATGTTCACTATGCGACATATTCTTTTCAAATATTAATATTAATAATTGCCATTGACAAAGAAGCAAAATAATTATAATTTATTCGGCTTCAAAATTAATACCAATTTCTTCTTATGCCAACAGTTCACTCCTATATATATTTATCCCTAATATATTGTATTTTAGTAAATTATAGGGAACTAAATAATAATGATTTAATATATATATGTTTCGTATTGATATGATATTAGAGAATTTAAAAGAAAAAAAGAACATATTGTTTATTAGTAAAATAATTATTAAATTTAATGTAATTGTATAATCAAAAAAAGGAGTTATTATGAATGCTCAATTTAAAACAGAGCGAGCGGCGGTAGAATGGATAAAAAAACACGGCGGCCATATAGTTGCAAACAACAATCAGAACGGTATGCCGACTGTAACCTGCAACTGTGGCGACATATTTGCTTATATTTATATTGACAAAGAGGATAACGAGCAGCTTGCTTCGGTTTGTATGTTTTGCGGCGAAATCGGAGATATAGAAACAGAAGATATGGTTTACCTCGCTCACATGAGTGAAGAGGAGGTATTAAAGCATCGTGATGGTCCCGATGCGATTCTCGTTGAGGGCGAGGATTGGCACAATGTCCGCGGGACTGTTGTCTCTGAACCTTCAGCAGTTACAAAATTAAAAGAGGTGGCAAAATGAGCGTAATGGTTACAAATGTCGGTGAAAGTATCAATGATGAAAAAACGATAATACAATTATAATTACGAATATTTGGGATTTCCTTGAATTTAAAGGGAGAACCGATTTGTTTGATAAGGTTGTTGCTAATCAACCAAAAAAGAAAAAAAGATGAGAATATTTATACCACCCATAAAATCACAAGGAATTAAATCCAAACTTGTGGAATGGATTAGTTCGAGTATTGAAAATATCGAATTTGGACGATGGGTTGAGCCGTTTATGGGAACAGGTGTAGTAGCTTTTAATATTAGACCGCAAAAAGCTTTGTTGTGCGATACAAACCCTCATTTGATTAATTTCTATAATGCAATTAAAAGCAAGGAAATAACAAGTTCTCTTGTGCGATATTTTTTAACAAAAGAAGGTGAGAAACTGTTGAAATCAAACGGAGATTATTATTATGAAGTAAGACAACGGTTTAATAAAGAAGGAAATCCGCTTGATTTTTTATTTTTAAGTCGTTCTTGTTTCAACGGAATGATGCGTTTTAATCAAAAAGGCGGATTTAACGTTCCTTTTTGCCGAAAACCTAATAGGTTTGCTCCTGCATTGATAACCAAGATAACTAATCAAGTTAAAAATATTTCAGAAATAATTGATTACGGTGATTACACGTTTGTCGTTCAGGATTTCAGAAAGACTCTTAGCGAAATTAATAAAAACGATATGGTCTATTCCGACCCTCCTTACATCGGACGCCATACCGATTATTTCAATTCGTGGACGGAGGAAGACGAAATAGCATTACGAAATGGATTAATCAAAGCAAAAGCAAAGTTTATTCTTTCAACTTGGCTTAGCAACAAATACAGAATAAATGAATATATTTTTACCGTTTGGAAAGATTATTATATAGCCACTAAGGAACACTTTTATCATATCGGAGCAAAAGAAAGTAACAGGAATGCAATATATGAAGCATTATTATCAAATCTTGATTTTACAAATAGCATTCCAAATAATGAACTGAAATTACGAATTGAAAATAATAATTCAAGTCTTACATCTCAAAAGATAATAAAAAAGACAGCGATTCAACAACAAATAATGTTCGGATAATAGCAACACTACAATATAAACAAAAGCGGACTGCAAAAAACAGCCCGCTGATTATACTTGTGATGTTACAGCTCTTATTGCTTTACAAATGAATAAACTGCAATCTGTTTGTCAGCCGAAAGGAAATGCAACAAATAGACACCCGGGGCTAAATTAATATTTTCAATATTAATTTTTGCTCGACCTTTGTTAATACTGCCCGACCATAAATTATTTATTTTCTTTCCATCTGGAGAATATAATTCAATATTCAAATTGTTAATCTTTTTCTTTGTATCAACAATTAATGTTAAATTTTGTGTAACCGGTTGAGGAATAATTCTTTGAACTTTAAAATCTATACCGTTTCGGTCAGCAACTGACGCCACACCACCATTAGGCATTGGTTTTTCAGCTAAAATTGTATCACCGTTCATAAATACTTTTTCAAAAAATATCTGATAATATAGCTGTCTCTGCCCGTCTGTCAGCACATCAATATCCGGTAAATTAATAGGCAGATGGCCTGTTTTAACCCTTATACTATCACAATAAACCATCAGGCGATTAAAATATGAATTTATAAGACTTTCAAAAACTTCATCTGAGCAATCCTTTTTAGATTTAATGCTATCATATTCCATCAAAGTCGAGCGAGAAATCCATGAAGGGATAACCTTCATCATCATACCATAAGGAGTAGTGCCTATTCGTTTTGGTTTTATCCTCAAATACACATCTCTACCAGCAAATGAATTCGGTAAATTTCTAATATGATTAATTTTATCCGGCACTGTACCATATCGCTGTGCCAAGACGCTATTAGGATTTCTATCCACACCGACGCTATCAATTGCGATGTGTTTATTCTCATCATTGGCATCAACTACCTCTACCACAAATTCACTTAAATCGGCAACTTTATTTTTTCCGACAACCCATAAATAATCAGGCCAATGAGAGGCTTGTCCGCCCCAACCGTCATTATTGGGATTTGGCGGGAAAGCGGCATCACAAGGTATTGTCGCTGATATATGACGGAAGAATTCTATTTTGGAGTTCGCCCCGTATTTGAATTTTTCTGTTCTTGCTATGTCCATTAGGATATTATCAATACCGTTAACGGAATCACCCTGAACAGCATAGTATTCATCTTTTCTCGGCATTATGCTAACTCTCTCGGTTCCGTTTGTACCGACAATACGTATTTCGCCAAAAGTGTAATGGACATCGGCGGAGTCAAATTTATTATGGAAATGCCAATACCGTAAATATTTAATTTCCGCATTAGTTATACCAAAGACAACATTGCTTGTGTCGCAGAATTCCGCTTTTAGCGGACTAATTAATAATAACAAAAATAGCAATTTTAGTAATGTCTGCATATAGAACTCCGTTGAATGTTGAGATTATATATTATTTCAGTGTAAGTCCTTAATCAATATTAGCAGTTGTCTGAATAAACGAAAGTAAATATATCTTATTTTTTTTGTACAGATAAAAATAAAAGCGGACTGCAAAAAACAGCCCGCTTATACGTTATATGAAATAATTAAATCATTTTCAACAATAGCCAACAAAAACTATAACCAAATAATAAAAACTTTTTATTATTCTTTTTTAATACAAAACCGTTACCTCTTGATAAGAAAAAATCAATTTCTGCACCTGGAGGAAATCGCTGCAATATTTCTTTTCCAATTGTAAAATTACCTGTATCAGGAATTTTTTTATACCATGTGATACTTGTATCATTTTTTGCATGATAGGCTAAGAATAAATGACAATCCAAATTTTTATTATTTTCTTTATTCCATTTTAAGGTTAAAGCTTTGTTTCTGCTTAATTGGTCATCAGTAAATGCATTATTAATTACTAATTCAGATGGCACATACAATAAAGTATCAAAGGCAGGAATACCTAAGCTCTCATTACCCTCAATTGAAAATCTACCCAAAGAACCAAATTTTGGGATATTGGTTGCGGCTGACGGGAAATCATAAAAATACGTATTGCTTGTATCTGGTGTATTAATATCGAAATCACTAATTTTTACTTTGCCTACATTAATTTTATTATTTGTAGCAAATACCTTATAAATATCTGCTGAAACTTGGTAATAATTGATACTATTACCGGTATTAATCTTCATACATCTTGCTTCGATAATTCCTGATAGTTTATCCTCCTGAGATTTAATTTTATTAGAAAACTCAGATAATAAATCATTATGTCTTCTATTTTTATTTATATCTGCTGGCTTATTTACATCGTTGCAAGCAGAAATAAATAATACAAAAGCAACAATGCTAAACATTTTTAACAATAACTTCTCACTCATTTTTTCTCCGATTTTATTAATAATAATTTTAAATTAAACTACTTACAAATATTTGCAACATTGACATTTTCTAAATTTTATTGGTATTGTAATAAACCGAATACCACCATGTTCCTTTTGGGTACCAATAAATATCGGTTTTCCCTTTTGATTATCACATTTATTATTACAACAATTTAAACATTTCCCTTTTACTCTGGCTGTAATACCAAATAAACCTTCTTCTGGTATTTTTATTTGAATTTCACCATTATTCACTTTAGGTTCTTGAAATGCACCTTCCTCCCAATCAATTGGCTCTAATTTATTATTAAAAGTATATACTGATATTTCTACACTTTCAATATTATAATTACTTAACATTTGATAAGCACAAGGATTAGATAAATCCGGTGCAAAATCAATACTTGCTTTTACATATTTACGAGTAGGTAACACAATATTACCAATTTGGCAAGCGGTAAAAAATATAATTGACAAAAAAAGTACAATTGCCGTTAAATAAAATAAAAACTTTTTTCTGAACATAAAAACCTTCCTTATATATATTGAAAAACATATTTTGCAATATTTACTGTAAATAACTCTTTTTAAGAATTACTTAAACAAAATTAAGGGGGGGGCAATTAACGTGTAGTGCTAACAATTAAAAAATTGTAGTAATTATCATTATTCTTTCGTAGTCGTTAGTACTACAATTTTTATTTCTTATCATATATCACAAAATATTACTAATTATCAATTTAGTAGCCATAATCAAAAGAATTATTGCAAGAATTTTCTTCACCGTTCGGGGGTTTAGTTTGTTCTGCATAAATATAGTACCGGTAGTCGAGCCAAAAATACCTGCCGTTGCGGCGATAGAGATAATATGCCAATTTACCGCTCCCATCATCCAATATGTTATGAAACCTGCTAATGAAGAAAACGGTACGACAAAAGCAGTTACTGCGGCGGATTTTTTGGGATTGAGTCCGAGCATAAGAAGCAAAGGCGAAATAATAGCGCCGCCACCGATACCGAGCAGTCCCGAGAGCAGTCCGGCAAAAGCGCCAATTAATGATAAAGGA
>Ga0256846_1000290_pt1 | contig 21413 bp, 22 predicted proteins | sample TevniametaG_FD_189098 | JGI IMG/M metagenome (GOLD analysis project Ga0256846, IMG submission 189098) | Tube worm associated microbial communities from hydrothermal vent at the East Pacific Rise, Pacific Ocean - Tevnia | ecosystem: Host-associated > Annelida > Integument > Unclassified ...
CGGCTTGACCCCCAGGATGCCGTTGGGCCCGTTGGTAAGCGACATCCAGTTGTTGAGCAGGATACGGACGATTTCCCCGAAACCCAGCGTTACGATTGCCAGATAATCCCCCCGCATGCGAAGCGTAGGGTACCCGATGAGACATCCGGCAATCAGCGCCAGTGTGGCTGAAATCGGCAGACAAAGCCAGAAGGAAAGACCGAAATGGATATTCATCAAGGCGTAGGTGTACGCGCCCACTCCGTAAAAGGCGATGTATCCCAGATCAAGCATGCCGGCCAGCCCCACAACCACATTAAGCCCCAGCCCCAGACAGATATAGATCAGGACGTTAATGGCAACATCCTGCGCATATCGGCCGGTAAAAAACGGGTAGCAGAAAGCCAGGCCGAACAGGACAGCCAGCCACACCCCGCTTGGCACGGCCCTTGACGCCAGTTTGACGCGCGTTTGCAGCCCCGCTATCGGTCTGCTGATAAAATCCAGCCCCCCGCTTTTATTCAGAACGTAAAGCAGCAGGCAGATAAACGTGGCAACGGCAATATAACCCCATACGCTAAAAGTATTGCCAAAGGAGATTGTACCGTCAGGATGAATTCCCAGAAGCGGCCACAACAGGCCCAGCAGCCACAAAATGCCGATGGCCCAGGTTTTCCAGACTTTTTTAAACTCTTGTATCATCGATATTTTCGCCCATGATTCCGGTCGGTTTGAAATAGAGCACGGAGATCAGAATGATAAATGCAAACACATCTTTATATTGGCCGGAGATATAGCCCGCGCCAAATACTTCCACCATGCCGATGATCAGGCCACCCAGCATCGCGCCGGTGATGTTCCCGATGCCGCCCAGAACCGCCGCGGCAAAAGCCTTTATCCCCGGCAGAAATCCCATATCATAGCGGACCGAACCGTAGTACAGGCCCACCATGATACCGGCGGCCGCGGCAAGCCCCGCCCCGATGGCGAAAGTCAGGGAAATGATGCGGTTACTGCTGATGGAGACCAGGGAGCTCATTACCTTGTCCTGGGCGGTGGCCCGCATGGCCATGCCGATTTTTGTTTTGAAAACCAGAACATTCAGTCCAACGAGCAGAAAAATCGTCATGCCCACGATCAGCATTTGAAGATAGCTGATCGTAATCATTCCGAAATTTAATCCGCCCTGAAACAGCTCGCTGGGATAAGCCTTATCGTAAACTCCCTGGGTCAGCATCAATCCGTTCGACAAAAAAATCGACATCCCCAGCGCGGACAGCAGAACCGCCAGCCGGGACTGACTGCGCAGGGGTTTGTAGGCAACTTTTTCAACGCCGATGGCGAGAAAAGCGCAATACCCCATGGAAAGCGCAAAGGCCGCGGTCAGGCAGAGAATCGGATGCGTGTCCAGATACCCCCGGCCGGTGAAATAGCTGAGCAGAATCACGCCGACGTAGCCGCCGGCCGAAAAGAATTCACCGTGCGCAAAGTTGATCAGCTGGATAACCCCGTACACCATCGTGTATCCAAGGGCGATCAGGGCATACAGCCCGCCCAGCGTGATCCCGTTAATCAGTTGCTGAATAAAATATTCCATGGCGGTCGGTCTTTACTGTCCACGTCTGCAGAAAAGCAGGCAATAATAAAACGGCTGCCCCGTTTATTACAGGACAGCCATGTGACGACAAACGTCTACTTCAGCAACCCCTTTTCAGGAGACCAGTAGGGGACAAATTTGCCTTTGGTGATTTTATAGGCAATGTAAGAAGATCCGGAATCACCGTTGGCTCTGAACTTGATCCGCTTGGCCACGCCGTTGAAGTCCATCTTCATGATCTCGGACTTGATCTTGGCCGGGTCGGTGGCGCCGGCCGCCTTGATCGCCTTGAGCAGTACCGTGGCCGCATCATAGGCATACGTTGCATAGGCGGCAATGGGGCCATACTTGGGAACGTAAAGCTTCTCAAAGGCCTTGTATTCGGGGGTTGTTGTATCGGTGAAGCCGTAGGTGATGTAGATCCCCTCGGCCGCGTCCTTGGCCACATCCATGAATTTGGGCTGAAACATGGCATCCTGGGAAACGATCTGAGATTTCAACCCCATCCGCTTGGCCTGAAGAGCCATCAATGCACCTGGCGAGTACCCCTGCAGAGACATATAGAATACATCGGCATTGGCCCGTTTGGCTTTGGTCAAAACAGCAGAGAAGTCTTTGTCTCCCTGGTTGACGTGATCATGCTCGACAATCTTGATACCGAGTTTTTCACATGCTTTGGCCACACCGTCGGCCAGTCCCTGGGAGTAGGTCGTTTTGTCATCAACGATGAAAATGGTTTTTATTTTCAGCGCCTCTTTCATAAATTTGGCCGCCGCCGGCGCCTGATCATCATCCCGGCCGCAGAGACGGAACATATAGGGCAGCCCGCGGTCGGTCACCTTCTCGTTGGTGGACGCCGGGGTCAGCATGGGAATGTCTTCTTCATTAAGTGTTTCGGAAGACGGAATAGTGGAAGATGAGCAGTAGGCGCCGATCACGCCAACTACTTCAAGGTTGATCAGTTTGTTGGCGGCGGCCACGGCCTGCTTCGGATCACAGGCGGTATCCTGGGCAAGCAGTTCGATCTTATCATAACCGGGTACGCCACCGGCCTGCTGAAACACTTCGATAGCCGTCAATACGCCGTTCTTAATGTCCGTACCATCCGATGCGTACGGCCCTGTCAACGGGCTCATCGATCCAATCTTTAAGGTTTTTGCCGTTGTGGTTCCCACAATAAAGGGAACGATCATCAAACCAAATACCAGTGCGACAAACAGTTTTTTTCTCATTTAACGCTCCTCCTGAAGTGAATGTGTCTAACGCGATTAACTCTATCCGGCCGGTTGCCCCAGGTATGCTTCAATCACCTGCGGGTTGGACTGAATGGCTTCCGGTGTCCCTTCGGCAATCTTGACGCCATGGTCCACACATACGATCCGGTGACAGACCCCCATCACCACTTTCATATCGTGTTCTACCAGCAACACGTTAATTCCGATATCACAGATACGGGCGATATCCTTCATCAGCGCCGAGCTTTCGGACGGGTTCATGCCGGCCGCAGGCTCGTCCAGCAAAAGTACTTTGGGGTTGGACGCCAGGGCCCGGGCAATTTCCAGGCGCCGCTGCAACCCATAGGGCAGTGTGGACGCCACTGTATCCGCGTACTGATCAACACCCATTATTTTCAACGCGTCCAGCGCGTGTTCCCGGATCTGTGCTTCTTCCCGGCGCTGTGATTTTGTCCGAAAAATAGCCCCCGCCACGCCTTTTTTCGACCGGCAGTGCCGGGCCACCATGGCATTTTCAATGGCCGTCATGGCTGAAAAAAGGCGGATATTCTGGAAGGTCCGGGCCACGCCCCGGGCGAATATTTCGCTGGGCCGCTTTCCTATAATACTCTGGCCATCAAACCGCACGTCGCCGCTGCTGGCTTTGTAGACGCCGGTCAGCACATTGAATACCGTGGTTTTACCGGCGCCATTGGGACCAATCAGTCCCAGAATCTCACCGGCATTAATCGTAAAACTCAGATCCGACAGGGCCAGCAAACCGCCGAATTTGACTGTCACATTGCTGAATTCCAGATGCGCCATATTTTTAAACCATCAGCTGATATAAGATGATTAACCGAAAACCCGCTCCGACATGGCTTAAAACGGCCGGCCCGAAAAGATATTTCCATGGTATTCGGTCGAAAATGTTGGATCACTACCTATAGCCAACACGTGATTTGGTGTCAAGAGGCATTGCTTTTAATTCACTTGATATAAATGAGATATCCGCTGTATATGGGTGCAATTAAATCAACTGCAATGGACGGCGGGAAGAAAAAGAAGCCGGCGCAATGGTAAAATACGTCCCACTTCCTTGCTTTCAACGTTTGTTTGACAGCGCTGTCAACCGATAATCGTTATCGATGACAAACCATCGATTTTGAACCTGTCAAAACCATTTTCAGGGTGATCTTCCATGAAATATATCGAAGCCCGCGTCATTATATCTTCCGGCAGCCCGGACCCGGCGGAAGAGCTGATCGTATCAATTTTAGACGATCTCGGTTTGAAGGGGGCAATAATCGAAAACCCGGCGGACGGCCTGCAGACCCTGGCCGGTAAAACCGGCACCCTACCGCCCGAACATACCGTTACCGGTTTTTTCCCGGCCGACGCATCAGGGAAAAAACGCTGTCTGCAGATGGAATCGGCGCTGGCGGATTTAAAAACCCGCGGCGCCATCCACACGCGCATAGTCTACCGCAACATCGACGAAGAAGACTGGGCCGAATCGTGGAAAGCTTTTTTTCACCCGGAAAAGATCACCTCCCGTCTGGTGGTCAAACCCACCTGGCGAAAGTATTCGCCCGGCCCCGATGAAACCGTGATCGAAATCGACCCGGGCATGGCTTTTGGCACCGGCACCCACCCCACCACGACATTATGCGCCCGGATGCTCGAAGAAAACCTGTGCCCGGGCCAGCGTATTCTCGATGTGGGCACCGGCTCCGGAATTTTGTCGATCATTGCCGCAAGGCTGGGTGCGGCCAGCGGCGTCGGGATCGACAACGATCTTCAGGCTGTCCGGATAGCACGATCCAATTTGCACCTCAATCACCTGGATCCGAACCGCTTCCGCGTGGTCACAGGAAACCTGGTCGCCCCGCTGTCCGGCCGTTTTGACCTGGTCGTCGCCAACATCCTGACCGATGTTATTCTGTCCCTGATCACCTCGCTGGACCGGGTGCTGACGCCCGGCGGCCTGTTTATCTGCTCCGGCATCATCCGGCGGGATATCCAGAAGATCGCCGACAGTCTCCGGCGACACCGCCTGGACGTCATCGACCAGCAGGTCCTGGAAGAATGGGCGGCTTTCACCGCCCGATCACGGGAAAATGGAACTATCTCTTGACGAACCAGTCAGCCGCTGCTATGAAAGTCGCCAAAAATGATATAAATAATAGCACGATAGGCGCCCGGATCACCTGAATCCGGAAAAGGTGTCAGCCATGGCCCGTAAAGTCCCCAATTCAGACCGAAATTCCGAGCACCGCAGCGAGCAGAGGAAACTGGTTGACCGATACTACAGCGTCCAGTTTTCACTTGAAAAAAAAATACCGATTTACCAGTTCAAGCTCAAAGACATATCGACATACGGCCTGTGTATTATCATCAAACAGGGATCCCCCATTCTCGATAAAATCCATGAAGATGAAAACCTGGAGATGACCTTCTGCGCGGCGGACGCCCCCCATGATCAGTCTCGATTCAAAACGAAAATTATCCACATCACACCGGATAAAAGAGGCAAATATAAAAATCACGTATTGATGGGCCTTGCCATTATTGATGACGACCAGAAGCCCTTAAATGCGCCCCGCGCCGGACTGCGATGAGATCTCTGTCAGACGCGTCCATCGCCGGTAAAGCATGGGTTCTCGCCATCATCTGCCTGCTGACCGCCGGCCTGACCAACAGCGCCTACGGGTTCACGGCGGCCGAGCTGCACCGCTTTCAAAAATCAATTATTGATTATCGCAGCCGGATCCACCCGAAATTTAAAAAAAAACTCCGAAGAAAAACCAGATACATCATTGTTCATACATCTGAAGGCGGTTTGAAAAGCACGCTCAACGTGGTATTGACCGGCAAATCCGTCCGGGGACGGCGGATCACTTACGGCGGCCATGCCAACTACGTCATTGCCCGGGACGGGCGCACGTTTCGCACCCTGGATAAAAAATACCGGGCCGACCATGCCGGGCGCAGCATGTGGCGGGGGCAGACCGATATCAGCAGCGTTTCCATCGGTATTGAGCTGGTGGGGTATCATTATACCGACATCACCCCCCGCCAGTACCACGCCGTCGGTCTCCTGCTCGATATCCTCAAAAAGCACTACCATCTATCCGACCGGGCGATACTCACCCACAGCCAGGTTGCCTACGGCCGGCCCAACCGCTGGTTCAGGCGCGCCCATCGCGGGCGAAAACGGTGTGCCAAGAATTTTATCCGATCCAAGGCCCACCTGGGTCCGGGCTGGGCTTACGATCCGGATGTCCGGGCCGGCCGGCTGACACCGGATCCCAAACTGGCCAGAATTTTATACGCCCGGCGACGGGTACCGCCGTCGGAACAGATCGGGACCAATATTATTACCGCCCGGAACACCGCCTGGACCATTGCGGGGGAAGATTACAATTCAGCCAACACCTTATACAAACTGCCCAACGGGAAAATCATTCCGGGAGACAAGGTTAAAGAACGCATTGGATGGAACCGGCTCCCCGAAAAAACCGTGGTATTGCTCAATCAGACCCAGATCCCCGTCAAGACCGGACCGATCAAAACGATTACCGACGGGCTTTCCGCCTGGACGCTGGCCGGAGCCGCCTACAACCGGCGAACAACCTTTTACTTTTTCCCCAATGGCACGGTTAAAAACGGCCGCCAGATTTCAGACTGGGACGGGCTGCCGCCGCGCACCAAAATGATCGTCGGATATCAGGTCAAGGGCCGGATATCCCGCGCCAAACCGCCCACCCTTCTTGCCGGCAGGCGGTACAACCACCGGACCACGATCTATTATTTTCCCAACAACACGTTATTGCCCGGAAATATAATCAAGAACTTCAGAAAATTTCCCAGCGGCGTCAAGATTTACCTGCCCGTAAAGAATTCGTAGCCCGTTGGCCATCACACGGTTTTGCGGCCAAACGCCCGGCCGGCCTTGCTGCGCTGCCGGGGCCGATAGGTATCGTTGGCGATTTCCCGCGTCATTACCCGCTTGAAGAGACGGAACATCTTCATCTGCTGGGATTCGTCGGCATAGAAAGAATCCCAGGCATGATGAAACAGCTCCTGGAGGCGATCCGGCGGGATCTGTCTGGGCTGGTAGACCACCTGATCAGCCGTATATTTTTTCCAGTCATAGGTTAAAATCCGTTTCTCTTTCTCCAGGTTTCGAAACGCGCGGGTGTGGGGAAAGGGCGTCAGGATGGTGAACTCCGCCAGATCCAGATCGATCTCGAGGAGAAAGTCGATCAGGCGCCGGATATCATCTTCGGTGTGTTCGTCAAGCCCCAGTAAAATTGTGCCTTCAACGGCAATCCCGTGATCGTGGTAGCGCTGAATCCGGTCCCGGATCAGATCCGATGTATCAAAAACGGCCTGATAGACATACCAGGCGCCGGCCTGAGCGGCCAGATCGAGCACCTCGGGATCGTCTTCGATGGGGTGGCTGCACCAGTTTTTTTTCAACGGGATCATTTCCCGGAAAAGGTCCTTTTCCCACTGGGTATTCTGGGCCAGGGAGTTATCGACGAGAAAAAGCCGGTTGTTGTCAATACCGGCCATCTCCGCCACCACCTTGTCGATGGGACGGGGGCGGAATCGGCGACCGCCCAGATACGCCACCGCACACGGATAGCAGTTAAACCGGCACCCCCTTGAAGCGTGCACCAGATCGACCATCTGAATGCCCCGGTAATTGTACAGATCCCGGTTCAGGATATCCCGCCGGGCCGGGCCGATGAGCGCCACCGGCGGCTGGTCGTCCATGTAGTTGTATACTTTTTTCAATTGCCCGTTTTTGAAATCGGCCAGCACCGTATCGATGTGGCCTTCGGCCTCGCCGATGAAAACCGCATCGGCATGCGCCGCCGTTTCTTCGGCGTGCAGCATGGTGGCAATCCCCCCGAAAATCACCGGGATGCCCCGGGCGCGAAAGGTATCGGCGATTTCCCAGCCCCGCTGGATCTGACTGGTGAGCATGGCCGATATGCCAACCATATCCGCCGACGCATCGAAATCGACCGTCTCCAGGTTTTCGTCGGTAAAGACAACCTCCACATCTTCGGGCAGAGCGGCGGCGAAAACCACCGGGCCGTGGGGGGGCAGATGAAACTCGGTCTGTCCGGTCAGCTTGGGCCATTTGGGATAGATCAGATATAATTTCATATAATTTCAGTATATTCCTCTTTGTTTTGATGCCGCGGGAAAAACACGCATCCGGTCTTTCCGGGATTTTTTAATGGTTTATCGGCGTTGCCGACAGCAGTCGGAAATGCAGGGAGTATCCATGGGTCCCCGGCGCTGTCAGAGAAAATGTGTCCGGGATAAAAAGTGTTCCGGCCGTGTTTTTCCGGCCCGTGGCCCCGGAGATGACCTCGCGGGTCATCCGGCCGGCATCGTCGTATTTCCGAATCCGCCAGGTGCCGTCCCGGGCCGTGGCCACTTCCACGACACCCCCCCGGGCATCGACAAACCGGCAGGCCGTGCCGGCCGTTGTCCGGCCTGTTTCCCGAAGGTTCCCCTGCGGCGGCAGAAAAATCAGCGCCACGTCGGCCAGGATACCGGTGGCCAGCGCCGGCCGGTCAAAGGGCGGGATCGCTTTCATCACCGCTGCTGTTCCGGCCAAACGGGCATCGAACAGGACGAGACCTTCCAGGGTCAGGAGGGTGCAGCGAATGGCGTTTCCGTTCGGATCCACATCGATCACCCCGTTGAAAAACGACGACCGCCCGGCCACATCCATCCGGATGGCATGGACAAACTGCCACCGCGCGCGGACAAACGGTCCCCGGCAGTCCGGGCCGGCGCCAGCATCCCCAAGCGGGGCCAGCGGGGCCATGCGCGTCGTTCCACCACAGGCCGTCAAAACGACAATCAGGAGAATCAGCCATCCCGGCGGCAGGCGGGTAAAACGGGTCACGGGATCCTGGAAAAAACAGCCGGCGGCAGCGGCATGTTGGTGCGCGTATGCGTAAATGTCCAGACGGTATAGGCATCGGCACCTTCCACCACGGTAACGGTGTCGACCACGCCCGGTGCATCGGACAGTATCAGCTCGATCCGATTGATTATCCGGGACAGTGCCGCCTTTTTGGGCGTCAGGACCACCTTGTTGCTGCCGACGAGCGCCGCGTCAAAATCCGCGCTGTCGGAAAACCGGCCGGACATCCAGCCGCTGATCTGGCCCATCACCACCTGCATTCCCGCCATCTTGACACCGGCATCGGCAATCCATCTGCCGTCCTGTTCCACAAACCGCCGGGTATTTCCCTGACGGGACACAAGAATGCTTTTTACGGGCGATACGTATTCCCACCGTACCGATCCCGGCCGCTGAAAAAAAAACCGCCCCGTGGACGTCAGGGGCCGGGCCAGAAAGGGCAGATGTTTTTCCTGGACAAAATCCGCCTGGACCGTAACAATTTTTTCCGACGCCGCCCGGATCGCCTCCCAGCTGTCCGCCCATCCGGCGGTGGCCACCAGCAGCGCCGCAAGATTCAGGCCGATCAGCAGCCGGCCGGCGGTTGTCGCTATTTTTCCAGAAATTTTCACTGGGTCAGGCCATGCCACCGTTCACGGAAATGACCTGCCCCGTAATATACGAGGCATCGGCCGAACAAAGAAAACGGACGACATTGGCAATCTCTTCCGGCTGGCCGATCCGGGCCATCGGAATCATGTTCTTCAGCCCGGTCAGGGCCACATCCCTGATCATATCCGTGTCGATGATACCGGGGGCCACCACGTTGACACGAATGCCGAGCCGGCCGACTTCGGTGGCCAGGGATCGGCTGGCGCCAATCAACCCCGCCTTGGCCGCCGAATAATTGGCCTGCCCGCGATTGCCGATCAGCCCGGCGATGGAAGAAATCGAGACCACGGCCCCTTTTTTGCGCCGCACCATCTTTTTCAGCACCGGTTTGGTGACGTTGTAAAACCCGGTCAGGGTGGTATCGATCACCTGCCGCCAGTCTTTTTCCGGCATCATCATGAAAAGGCCATCGGCCGTGATGCCGGCGTTGTTCACCAGCACATCGATGCCTTTGTAGCGGGAAAAGAGATCGTCGAGCGCGGCTTTGGTCCGGCCGGCATCGGTGACATCAAAGGGCAGCAGTTCGCCCCGGCCGCCGTCTTTTTTGATCTGCGCCAGCGTTTCTTCGGCGGCCGTTGCGCTGGAGCGGTAATTGACCGCCACGTACCAGCCGGCCCGGGCCAGGGCAACGGCAATGGCCCGCCCGATTCCCTTGCCGGCGCCCGTGACGATGGCCACTTCGGTATCCGTATTTTTATCCATGCTTATCTCCCCGATGTTTGACATATTAACAGATTGTTCGCTGCCTGTTTTCAGTCTTCTTCCTGAACCACCTGGAGGGTGATTTCCGCAATCGACCGATCCCCGATCCGAACGTGCCCGGCAATTTCGGACAAGCCTTCAAAACTGAACGTCTGCCGGGTCGCTGTCACCATCCGGGCACCGAATGGCAGGGGATCCAGATGAAAAACCGCTTTTTTTATCCCCACCAGCCATCCCCGGCCCCCGGTGGTATTGCCATGTTTTTTCAGTTCCCGCCAGCCGATGCAGATACCGGCCGTCTGGGCCACCAGCTCGATCAGAACCACGGCCCCCACGCCGGACGCGGCGGACGCCGGCCAGCGTTCGGACACCACCGCTGCCGTAACGGCGCCCTGGTCGTCCACTGACACAATGTCGTCCACCAGCTTCATCTGCTCCCGGTGCGGGATCAGATCCTCGATGGTAATCGTATTCGGATGCATACTGCCGCCGTAACCTGAAAAAACCGTTTGAAAGTTGGTGCCGGATCGCGTAATAAAAGCAGCGGGTCCGTCTGGCTATACCGTAAACCACCGCATCTTGTAAAGCCAGGTACCCGACCGGCCGGCGCATGCTGAAAAAATCACCCAAACAGATAAGGAAAACACATATATGAACTCCCTGATCGAAGAGCTCCGGGTCAAAATCATCGACGCCCTCGACCTGATCGATATCGCCCCGGACGATATTGACATTGAAGCCCCGCTCATCGGCGGCAAGCTGGGTATCGACTCCATTGATGTCCTCGAGCTGGTGATGATGACCGAAAGGGATTATGGCGTCACCATCGACAATCAGGAACTGGGCGCCCGGGTGTTTGCTTCCCTGAAATCGCTGGCCGAATACATCGACGCGCACCAGGCGGAAAAGGCCAGTTGACCGGCCCGCGAATCTTCATTACCGGCATGGGCATCATCAGCCCGCTGGGGACTGGATGCCCGGCCACACTGGCCGCCCTGAACCGTGAAGAAAAAAATATCCGCCCGCTTTCTCTTTTTCCCATCCCCCATGGCACGCCCCTGCCAGTCGGCGAAGTCACCGAAAATATAGAATCTTCCGGCCTGCCCCGTACCCACCAGCTGGCCGAAATCGCCGCCCGGGAAGCGGTTGGCGACAACAACCGGCCGGTAGATGCCATCGTCATCGGCACGACCACCGGCGGCCTGCCCGACACGGAGGCCCGGCTCATGGCCGGCATTGATACGCCCGACGCCTACCGCTGCCACGCAGCAGGTTCGATCGCCGGCCATCTGGCAAAGCTTTTTGCATGCCACGGCCCTGTCCTGACCATTTCCACGGCCTGTTCATCCGGCGTCGCCGCCTTTGCGCTGGCCCGGGCCATTCTGCAAAACGGTCTGGCCACGCGCGTACTGGCCGGCGGCGCCGATGCCCTCTGCCGGCTGACCTATCATGGATTTAATGCCCTGCAGCTCATCGACCCGGCCGGCCCCAGACCCTTTGACCACCACCGGCGCGGCATGGCCGTCGGCGAAGGGGCGGCCATGCTCCTGCTTGAAGCCGCCCAGACGCCCCCGGCCGGCGCCGTCGCCGAATTTCTCGGCGCGGGTCTTTCCTGCGATGCATACCACCCCACGGCCCCTCATCCGGAAGGCGCCGGCGCCCGGGCCGCCATGCAGGCCGCCCTGACCGATGCGGATGTGCGCCCGGACCAGATCGATTACATCCACCTTCACGGAACCGGCACCCCGGAAAACGACCGGGCCGAAGCCCGGGCGGTTGACCGTCTTTTTTCCAGTCACCCGCCAGCCGCGTCGTCGATCAAGGGCGCCACCGGTCACAGCCTGGCCGCCGCCGGTGCCGTGGGGGCCGTGATATCTGCCCTGGCCCTTGCACACCACCTGATTCCGGCAACCGCGGGCCTGGCCGAACCGGATCCGGATCTTCCCTTACGGCCGGTCTCCACCTTGATCCGCCGCCGGTACCGCCGAACCATGATCAACGCTTTCGGCTTTGGCGGCAATAACGCTGTCGCCATCCTGGGGGCCGTTGGCAGCAGTGGCCCCCGCTGCCGGACCCACACTCCTTTCGAACGGTTTTCCGTGCGGGCCTGGGCCTGTCTGACCGGCGCGGGCGATACGGCCGAAAGCACTGCCCGTTTCCGTCTGGGAAAATCCCTGGCCGGTCAATCTCCCGAAGCCGAGTTTGCCGCCGGCCTGCCCGCCGCCGCCCGCCGCCGGCTGAAGCGGCTGCCCCGCATGGTCCTCGCCCTCTGCGCGGCGGCTGCCCGCCAGTGGGCCGCGGGCGACGCCCCCCGATCGATTTTCCTCGGTACGGGCTGGGGGGCACTGACGGAAACCCACCGGTTTCTCACCCGGCTGTTCGAATCGGATGAACGCTTTGCCAGCCCCATCGATTTTTCCGGCTCCGTCCACAATGCCCCGGCGGGTCAGGCGGCCATCCATCTGAGCGCCACGGGCCCCAACCTGACTTTGACCGGGGGAGACGCTTCCTTCGAGCAGGCCCTCTTTGCCGCCGCCCGTCTGACCGACCCGGCAACCGGGCCGTGCATCGTCATCGGCGCCGACGAATACCATCCGGATTATTCTCCCCTTTTTGATGCATCGTGCCGACAATCCGGCCGCCCGGCGGACGGGGGTGCCGCCTTCTGCCTGACACGGACCGCCGATTCCCGGCGCCCGACCCTGGACCTGCTGTTTTACGGCCGGGCTGAAAAACGCCCGCAAACGATTTCCGATCTGGCGGCCGCCGTCAACAGCGCCACGTCTCACGGGATCGGGTATGACGCCATTTTATACGGGGTTCCCATGTGTTATGATGAATCGGGCAGGCAACAGCTCGCCTTGCTTACCCGGTCCCTTCACCACCGCGTCTCCGGCATTGCCTACCGGCCGTATACCGGCGAATTTGCCACTGCCGCCGGCGTGGCCACGGCCCTGGCCCTGGATCTGGTCTCCCGGTCAGCCATTCCGGCCGCCCTGACCGGTGGCGATCCGCTGGCCCTGACCCATCACGGCCTCCTGGTTATCGGCCTGGGAGATGATGTATCTGCCATCATGGTGCGTGCCTGAATGAATGTCCTGCTCATCTCGGCCAACCCGCTGACAACGCCTTACCCGGTGTATCCGGTGGGCCTCGATTACGTGGCCGGCGCCATTCCCCCCCGGCACCGGGTCCACATTGCCGACATCAACCTGACCCGGCCCGATGCGCTCACCGCTCTCATCGATTCTTTCCATCCGGATGTCGTCGGTCTTTCCCTGCGTAACGTCGACAATACGGACATCGAAAATCCCCGCGCCTTTCTCGACGACCACCGCGGCCTTTGCCATCGCGTCCGACAGGCCACCCGGGCGCCGATCATTCTCGGCGGCAGCGGTTTTACCATTTTCCCCACGGAAATGCTGGCGGCGCTGGATGCCGACTACGGCATTGCGGGTGAGGGGGAACGGCTGGCCCCGCTGCTCGACGCGCTTGAAAACGGCACCGATCCGGCCCGTCTGCCGGGGGTGATTGTCCGTGGCGGCACCGGCCACATTCCGCCTCCACTGGCCCGCATGATTCAACGCCCCGTCGTGGCCGACGGCGCCCACCGCCGCTTCTATCTGGACCGGGGCGGCATGCTCAACCTCCAGACCAAACGGGGCTGCCCGTTCAAATGCGTCTATTGCACCTACCCGCACATCGAGGGCCGCCATATGCGCCGGATCCCCCCGGCCGATGTGGCGGCCACTGCCGTCCGGCTCGTCAATGCCGGCGCCAGATACCTTTTTATTACCGATTCGGCCTTTAACGCCGACTTTACCCACAGCGCGGCGGTGGCCGAGGCCTTTGTTCACGCGGGAATCAAGGTCCCCTGGGGCGGTTTCTTCACGCCCATCGCGCCGCCTGCCGGATATTTCCGTCGACTGGCCCGGGCCGGTCTTACCCATGTGGAATTCGGCACGGAATCGCTGGCCGACGAGGTGCTCAAAGCGTACGGCAAGCCCTTTACCGCCGGCGAGGTGCTCGCCACCCACCGGCGGGCCGTGGCCGCCGGCCTGTATGTGGCCCATTACATGCTGCTCGGCGGCCCCGGTGAAACACCCGAAACCATCCAGCAGACGCTGCGCACCATTGACAAGCTCGAGAAAACCGTCATATTTATCTTCTGCGGCATGCGGATTTACCCCCACACGGCCCTTTACGATCTCGCCTGCCGGCAGGGTCAGGTGGTGCCCGGTCGCAGTCTGCTTGCCCCGGTATTTTACCGCTCGCCGGCCATGGCGCCGGAAAGGATCCTTGCCCGGATCCATGCGGCGGCCGCCGGCCGCGGCAACTGGATTTTAAACGACGGCGGCGACGGTTCGGCCACTGTCCTGGATGCCATGTACCGGCGGGGGTTCAGCGGCCCCCTGTGGGAGTACCTGATCAAATGACAAAAATCCCCTCATCTCCCCTTTTAATTGATCGGAAAAAATGGTATCGCTTTGCGGATTTGACCATTGGCGATCATGGGGAGATTACAGCCCGGTTGCAGATGGATGCCGCCTCGTTATGGTTCTGTGGCCATTTCCCCGGCAATCCGATTCTCCCGGGGATTGCCCAGCTGGCCCTGGTCATCGATGCCATCGGGCAGGCCAGTGACGCGACGGTTCGGCTGAAGCAGATCAACCGGGTCCGCTTCAAGCGGCCCATTCGTCCGGGGGAGTCCATCGAGATCAGGATCCGGCCCGACGGGCACCGGCCGTCCGCGTATACTTTTTTGATCGATTCCGGTGGACAGCGCGCCTGTTCAGGACGGCTGGAGACAGTCCACGAATCATAATAAGAATAACATTATAAATAAGTTGGAGAGCAAATCATGACGGACGGAAAGACCCTTGAAACAATCATCCAGCGCGTGGCCGAAGTGATGATCGACGAGCTGAAACTGGAAGATGTGACCCCGGAAACCTTTGACGCCGACGTGGACCTCATCGATGAGATCGGTATCGACAGCATGGATCTGGCGACCGTGGCACTGGTCCTCCAGGACGAATACGCCATTCATATCGATGAGGACGATTACCCGAAACTCACCACTGTCCGCCTGATCGCCGAATATGTCCAGCAGCGGGTCCGGTAGAGGCATGACCATGGGCCATACCGTCTCCACAGCATCGCCCGGCCGGGAAACCACCGGACCGGATTCCCCCCGGGTCTATAAATTCGCCGATATCCTGTCCGACCCGGCCATCCGCCGCCGCTGGGAAAAGGTTCGCCGCTATTTCTTTCTGCGGGAATCCACCTACGACATGACCAATCGCTGCAATATCCGCTGTGACGGGTGCTATTTTTACGAAGGCGAGAAACAGTTCTCACAAAACAACACCGACCCCGAAGCCTGGCGCCGGCACATGATCGCGGAAAAGGAACGGGGCATCACCTATGCCGTTCTCGCCGGGGCGGAACCCTCTCTGGTACCCGACCTCTGTCAGGCCTGCTTTGATGTGATTCCCAAGGGGGCCATCGCCACCAACGGCGTGCAGCCAATCCCGGCCCCGGTGGGATACCGGATTCACATCTCGGTCTGGGGCAGCGACGACACCAGCCAGCGGGTCCGGCATGCCCGGCATCTGCTCGAAAAACAGATGGAAAACTACCGGGACGATCCCCGGGTGGTCTTTGTTTACACATTTACCCGGGAAAATATCGATGAAAGCCGGGACGTCATCCGTACCCTGGTCGACAACGATTTCAAGGTAACGTTTAACGTTTTTTCCGCCCCGGTCGGATACCGGGGCCACCTGCGCCATACGCCGGAGACCTTGACCCGCATGCAGACCGTCATGACGGATCTGCTCGGCCAGTATCCGCGCCACGTGCTTTACGCGCATTACAATGCCGTTGCCCATACGCATCGTCTGGGTCTGCACGCCCTGTTCGGCTGTTCATACCCCCGCCGGAACCCGTCCAGGGCCATCGGTCTGGGGCGCTCTTTCCGCCAGTACCGGTCCGATTTGACCTGGGACCGCCAGGCGGCCTGCTGCGTGCCGGATACCGACTGCGATGACTGCCGGCATTACGCCGCCGGGAGCGCCGTCGTCACCGCCCGGCTGTTTCGCCATGCCGCCGATCCCGACACTTTCAAAGCCTGGCTTGATTATGTTGATACCTACCTGTCGGTCTGGGTAGTGGACTATCCCAAGGGAAATAACCTCTGCCACCAGCCGGTGTCGCCGCCCGGCCATCATCAGGCCTGATGTCCCCGGCCTGATTATCTGGAGTGTTTTGAATGAAAACAATCAGTTCTTTATTAAATGAAGAATGGTATAACCGCTACAAAAAGATATCCAAGCTCAATATCCGCAGTTCCATCTACGACGTCAACAACCGCTGCAACCTGCGCTGCAAAGGGTGTTTCTTTTTCTCATCCAACGAGGACAAAGCGGCCGACGAAGAAACCGATCTTGGCAAATGGGAAGCGTTTATCGACAATGAGAAAGCCCGCGGCGTCAATCTGGCCATCCTGATCGGTGGCGAACCGAGCCTGAATCTGGACCGGATTGACGCTTTTTACCGCCGGATGCCGACGTTCTGCGCCACCAACGGCCTGATCAAAGTCCCCCGCGACCGGTTCCCCGACCTGATGGTGGGAATTTCGCTCTGGGGCGATGAAGAAGACGAAAAAAAGCTGCGCGGCAAAGACACCTTCGCGGTTTCCAGCAAAAATTACGCCGGAGACGCCTATACGTATTACCTGTATACCATCACGCCCCGGCAGATCGGCAAAACCGAGCAGATCGTCCGCAAGATCCGGGACATCGGTGTCAAAGTGCACATGCAGCTGCTGTCCAACGATGAAGACGTGGACGGCTTTTCATGGCAGCCCGAAGAGCTGGTGGATATCCGGGCGGAAATGGACGCCATGCTCGACCGGTACGCCGACACGGTCATTTCATCCAAATATTATCATAAGATCATTACGACGGGAGAGATGCTCGGCCGCCGGTTTGGCTGGCTGGAATGCCCGTCAGTGACCGAATCGTTCGACACCCGTGACCCGCAGCCCAAACGGCTGATCCATTTTATCCGCTGGGCCTCGGATTTAAAGACGACCCACCGCTGCTGTACATCGGAAACCCGGGACTGCAGTACGTGTAAGGACGGTGCGGCGCACATGAGCTGGGTCATGGTCAACAAGCGCGCCCACATGCGCTCTGCTGAAGATTTTCAGAACTGGATCGAAGTGTACGAGATGTTTGCCAAACTCTACCGGTTTATTCCCTGGTAATGCCGCCGGCGCCGCGGTTTTCCCGGCGCCCGGAAAAAAATCATGACCCCCAAAACCGCCGTTATCGCCGGATTCGATGCCGTCTCTCCCCTGGGTACGACGCTGCCCGTTCAATGGAAGCGCGCGCTTGCCGGGCAGAGCGGCATCGGCCCCCTGACCCGCTTTGAATACGACGCCCGTTTTCCGGTACGGATCGCCGGCCAGGTGCCCCCTTTTGACCCGTCGCCATACCCGTTTCTTTCCCCGCGGGCCATGGCGCACTGGTCCTCTCCCATTTTTCCCCATGCCCTGCTTACCGTCCACCGGGCCCTGGGCAGCAGCGGCATTGAGATCGATGCGGCCCTGGCGCCCCGGGTGGCGGTGACGTTCAGCTCGGCCGTGGGCGGGCAGGATGCCGTTCTGGCCGCCGACCGGAAAATGATTGCACACGGCAAGCTGCCCCACCCGTTCACCAACCCCAATGCCTGCATCAACATGGTGGGCGGCAAGGTATCGATGCTGACCGGCGCCACCGGCCCGATCGTTTCGACCATTACCGCCTGTGCCACGGGCCTGACCTCGATGATCACCGGCGCCATGCTGATCGGACAGGGGATGGCCGACGTCGCCATCTGCGGGGCCGTGGATTTTGCTCTGGTCGAACCGATTGTCGCCGGTTTTTTTACGATGAACGGTGCCTTTAACCCCAGACGCGGCCAGGAAAACGAGCCGCCCCACCGGGCCAGCCGGCCCTTTTCCGTCGACCGCCGGGGATTTGTCATCTCCGAGGGAGCGGCGGCGGTGATTCTCTGCAGCCATGACTTTGCCAGGGCCCACGGCCTGGATGCAAAGATCGCCCTGGCCGGCTATGCCATGACGTCCGATGCCCGCCATTTTGTGGCGCCCAATCTGCCCACGGTGAGCCGCTGTATCCGGGAGAGCCTGACCGCCGCCCGCATTGATGCCGGCCAGATCGACGCGGTCAATGCCCATGCGGCCTCGACCCGGGTGGGCGACAGGGTCGAATACGATGCGCTGGCCGCAAATTTCGGCGACCGGATACCGCCGGTTACGGCCAACAAATCGCTGATCGGCCACGCCATGGGTGCGTCCAGCGCCATTGAATCGGTATTCGCCTTTCTGGGCATGGAAAACAACCGTCTCCTGCCGACCCGCAACTATTCCGCAGACCCGGAGATGGGTCTCGACTGCGCCGCCGAAGGTCCCCGTCGACTTGACCAGGAATTTGTGTTAAAAAATGCGTTCGGCTTTGGCGGCTGCAATTCATGCGCCGTCTTTCAGAAAATCGCCTGAGGCCGTTTCTTCGTTCCGGCATCGGCCGGGAAAACGGATGATATATGAAAGCACCTTTAAACAGACGCGTCACCGTTGTCGGATATGCGGCGGCCACGGCGCTGGGGAAAACCTTTGCGACCACCTGGGGCCGATCGGTCGCCGGGGCCGCCGGGTTTCGCAGAATCACCCGCTGCGAGGTACAGACCCGGAGCAATGTCGTGGGCGAAATCCCCGGCTGGGATCCGCTGGCCTATGATTTTATCGACCGCAAGGAAGCGTACAACTGGAATGCGGATTATGTCATTCTGACTGTGGCGACCTGCCGGCAGGCCCTGCACGATGCCGGCCTCGACATCACCCCGGAAACCGGGCCCCGCACCGCCTGCCTGATCGGTTCGGCCTTAAACGGCGCCGACGCGTTCCGGGTGGCCATGGACAATTATGTCAACCGGGGGCCTTTCAAAGTCAGCCCCTACCTCCTGCCCAACCTCTGCGCCAACGTCCCCGCCGGCAAGGCCGGGATGGCCCTGGGATTTACCGGCCCGATTTTTTCTCCCCAGGGCGCCTGCGCCTCGGGGAATCACGCCATCGCCCTGGGCGCCCGCATGATCCGGGACGGCGACTGCGATTTCGCTCTGGTCGGCGGCGTGGACACCTGCCTGATACCGGAAATCGTCCAGGGATTTGCCAATATGCTGGCCACGATCAGCATCGGGCCCGGCGACCGGGCCTTTGACGATCCGGCCCAGGCCTGCCGCCCCTTTTCCGTCGACCGCAGGGGGATCGTGCTGGCCGAAGGATGCGGCGTTCTGGTCCTGGCCGCCGAAGAGGCCGCCGCCGCCTGGGGTCTGACCCCCCGGGCCGAGATTCTCGGCGTCGGGTGGACTTCCGACGCCTACCACTTTACCCTGCCCAACCGGGAAACGATTATCCGGGCGATTGCCGCGGCCATCGACGATGCGGATCTGTCCCCGGACGATATCGATTACATCAACGCCCACGGCACATCGACCCGGAAGGGAGACCTGACGGAAATCGAATGTCTGCGCACTATCTTCGGGCCACGGCTGCCGCAGATCCCCGTTTCCGCCAACAAATCCCAGCTCGGCCATTCCCTGGGGGCCTCGGCCGCCATCGAAGCCGCCCTGGCCATTGAAGGCATGCGGCAGCAGGTCATTTTGCCCACGATCAACCATGTGCCCGACCCGGCCCTGGCCGACGTCGACGTGGTGCCCGGTACGGCCCGCCGGCAGGCCCACGAATTCGTCCTGTCAAACGCCTTCGGATTCGGCGGGACCAACTGCTGCCTGGTTTTAAGAGGAATGTGATGTGAAACCGAAACCGTTTCAACCGGAAAAAAAAGCGGCCGATTCGCCCTACGTCCGGGACCTCACCGACAATCGCTGGTGGCATCGCTGCAGCCACCGGATTCTCTACGCCGACACGGACCGCTCCCAGGTGGTTTACCACGCCAATTACCTACGTTACTTCGAGCAGGGCCGGGCCACTCTCATGCGGGACAGCGGTTACCCCTACCGCGAGGTGGAAGACAGCGGGTTTATTTACCCGATCATTGCCATGGGGGTGGATTATTTTACACCGCTTTATTACGACGACCCGATCTACATCCACACCCGGCCGGCGGAAATGGAACGGGTGCGCCTGCAGTTTGATTACCTGATCACCCACCAAGACACCGGCGCCGTTGTCTGCAAGGGCTTTACCCGTCACTGTGCCACCAACACCGCCGGAACGCCGGTGGGCATTGATGCAAAAACGACGCACCTATGGCTGACTTTTCCCCGCTGACCGTTACGGTCGATTTCCCGTTGCCCGCCTACCTGCGGGACCATCGCCTCGGCGGCCGGTCCGTCCTGCCGGCGGTTGACGCCCTCCGGATACTGGCAGACACCGCCGGCAAATCGATGCCGCCAGCAAATATCCGTCACATGCGCGACATCGCGCTGATCCGGCTGCTGTCCATCCCCCCTGATGATTCGCGCTGCCGGCTGTTTGTCACGCTTGCCCCGGCCCACGGACCGGACGGCGTGGCCGCGTCGCTGTGCACCCGGTTCCGGTCGAAATCCGGCCGGATTACCCGTCTGAAGACGCATGTATCGGTGATCTTCGGCGGTCCGCCGCCGCCGGCGGCACCGCTCCCGGATCGGCCGCCCAGGACCGGGTTCGACGTTGACGCCGCCCGGCTCTACCGGGAGCTGGTGCCCTTCGGGCCGGGGTTCCAGAGCCTGACCGGCACGGTGACGCTCTCACCGGAAGGCGCCACCGGCACGGCGATGACGCCCCCGAAAACCGTTTCCATCGGTGGCCCGACCGGATCGCCGTTTCCGCTCGATGCGGCTTTTCATGCCGCCTGCGCCTGGGGCCAGCGGTTTCATCACAAAATCGTCTATCCAATGGCCATCACCCGGCGCGTTATCACAACCCCCACCGCCGTTGACGGGCGCTATGCGGTCACGGTCAGACCGGTGGCCGCCGGAAACGACACATTGACCTTTGATATCTGGATTACGTCTGCCGCCGGCATCGTGTGCGAAACCGTCCGGGGCGTCCGCATGGCGCCCATCGATGGAATCTCCACCGATCCGCCGGCCTGGATATCCGCACCGTGCTGAATCAAAGTGACAAACGGGTACCCGGCGTCAAGCCGGATTTAAAATAGAAGAGGAGCCGCGATGACCCTGCGTTTTCTGCTGCTGTTGACCACGGCCTATCTCGCCGGATCGATCAATATTTCCATCGGCC
>Ga0256846_1000291_pt1 | contig 21410 bp, 17 predicted proteins | sample TevniametaG_FD_189098 | JGI IMG/M metagenome (GOLD analysis project Ga0256846, IMG submission 189098) | Tube worm associated microbial communities from hydrothermal vent at the East Pacific Rise, Pacific Ocean - Tevnia | ecosystem: Host-associated > Annelida > Integument > Unclassified ...
CGACAAGACGTGATTTCCGAAAGTGCCGGCAACGTGATGATTTTTGCCGTGAACATCATTAGCGACAGCACCGCCGAGAGTAACGAATTTTGTTCCCGGAGTAACCGATAAAAACCAACCTGCAGGTACGGCAATTTTGAGAATGTCGGCAAGAGTAACGCCTGCTTCCGCCTCAATAATTCCGTCCTCGAAATTTATTGAGATAAATCTGTTAAGTCCTGCAATAACAAGAAGTACACCGTCTTCGTTCAGACAACTGTCCCCGTAACTTCTGCCGAGACCGTAAGCCAGAACCTTATCTTTGATAGAGGAAATATCGGGAATTTGAACTAACCAGTTGATTTTAATAACATCAGCCGGCAGAAGTTTAGGATAACGTCCCCAAGATTCATAATTTTCAAACATTTATAACATCGCTCCCACAATAAATAAAATCATCAATCCGAAAAGCACATAACTGAACGAGTCTTTAACCGTATATACAACAGGGTCTTCGTCCATTTCACCTCTGAATGCCTTGAACCACATCCTTGTTATCCACGCAAGCAATAGAACACTGACTGGAATAAGCCACAAGGGATTGTGATACAATACTGCAACTTCCGGACTGAAAATATATAAAAGAAATATTAAGACAGAGAGATAACCACTTGAAGTTCCAAGTGTTAAAAGTAGTTTAATATCATCTGTTTCGTAGCCTCTGCCTTTTGCTTTAGTTTTATTTTGTTTAATAAGATTTTTCAACTCGGTATAGCGTTTTATTATTGCAAGAGAAAAGAATATAAATAAAGAGAACGCTATAAGCCATTTGGACAGTGGTAATTTAGTAATTTCGCCGCCTGCAACTATACGTATTGAATAAAGAACTGCCAATGTGATTATATCGGCTATAACAATTTTCTTCAAGTAAACCGAGTAAAGAGTTGTGATTATTAGATATAAGAGTAATATCCAAGCAAAATCGTTCGGCAAATAGAAAATACTAACGGTAAAACTAATGAACATTAATATTAGCGATATAAGGAAAGCCTGTATCGGGTTCAGCACTCCTGCGGCAAACGGTCTGTTTCGCTTTTTCTTGTGTATCCTGTCGGATTCCAAATCAAGCAGGTCGTTCACTATATATATAAACGAAGCCGTAAACGAGAAACAGAAAAATGCGATAATGCTGTTTGTAATTGCCGTAATATCTGTAAATTCGTGTGCAAGTAGAAAGGGTAGAAAAATTAAAAGATTCTTTACCCATTGATAGATACGCATTTCTTTAATCAAATGCTTAAAGAAATGCCCCTCCGCTTCCAAAACCGTGAGATTGGAATTTGCCTTAGTAGCTTTATTAATCAATGACTTATCATTTGAAATCAAATAAGCATTACGGCAATTCTCGAAAACATCTAAATCGGCTGAACTGTTGCCCATATAGTCATACTGTCCCTTGCCGAATTTCTCATTTAGGGTCTTGCTCTTGTTTTCACTGCGATTATTGTGATTTTCCGTGCTGAAAATCAATTCATCGAACAAGCCTGTATATTTATTTACATCATTAGCCACGCTTTCGAGCGATGCTGTTGTCAGTACAATATACCTTTCTTCGTTTTTTGCGGATTTGATAATATCAATAACATTTTGATTATAAGGGAACAACTCGGCATCAGGTTTGGCAAGTGCAAGAATATGCGATTTGAAGTAGTTTTTCCCCTTCAATATCCAAAAGAACAGCATAAATAGTACAAGCGGCTTTTGCTTAATTGCAAGCAATGTCGCCTCGAGGATTGAGTCGGTCTTAATTAATGTACCGTCCAAATCCACACACAAAGGAATACTGTTATTTCTTTTTATCTCATTCATTTAATCTATTTACTTAAATTTTTTCTCGTAAAAATTTAAAGCCCTGCCAACCACTTGGTCCATATTGTAATACTTGTATTCCGCAAGCCGTCCGATGAAATATACTTTGCTGTCGAGTTTATCGGCTTCTTCGTAATATTGCTTATAAAGCAAATGATTTTCGTCCGAAGGTATGGGATAATACGGTTCGTTTTCACCCTCCTTGTAATCAAGTGCATATTCGCGAGCAATAGTAGTTTTTGGAAAAGGCGGATAATCTAAAAAATGCTTAAATTCCGTAATCCTTGTATATGACTTATCGTTCGGATAATTGACCTGTGCCGTTTTCTGAAACTGCTCCATATTCAATGCTTCAAATTCAAAAGTCAGACTTCTGTAAGGCAATTTTCCGTATTTATAATCAAAAAATCCGTCAATTGTGCCGGTATAAATCAATTTATCGTATTCGATACCTGATAAGTCTTTAAACTCTGTTCCCAATCTGATTTCAATATTCTTATTATTCAGAATATTGCTAAACATTTCCGTATATCCTTTTGCCGGAACCCCCTGAAATTTGTCTTGAAAATAACGATTATCGCGGCTGACAAACACGGGAATACGCGCTGTTACCGACATATCCAAGTCCTCGGGCTTCATACCCCACTGCTTCACGGTATAACCGAGAAAAATATATTTATAGACGTAGTCTGCAAGTTCCTTAAATTCTTCTTTCTCGCTTTGCTTCAATTTTAAAATCGGTATCTTGGCACCGTAACCGTATTCATCAATTAGTAATTTTTTCAATTCTGCCGCTTTGTTCTCGGGAAAGCATAATTCAATGGAATTCAGATTGAACGGAACAGGCACTCGCATATCCGCTATAACAGCGAGAACCTTATGCTCATAATGATGCCAATCCGTGAATTGCGAAAGATACTGCCAAATGTTCTCGTTATTAGTATGGAAAATATGCGGACCGAATTTATGCACGAGGATACCGTTTTCCACCTGCGCGTCATAGCAATTACCGCCTATATGCAAACGCCTGTCAATCAGCAAAACTTTTTTGTTTTGCTCTTTTGCCAGCCGCTCGGCAAGCACCGAACCGGCAAGACCTGCACCCACTATGAGAAAATCATACTTCATTTGGCTATGTAAGATTTAATTTCGTCAATTGTTACGATTTTAAACAGCAAAATTAACGGAAAATACATTAATAAAATAATAACTGTCGATAAAATCACATTCAAATTCAAATAATTGTGCAAAGCGTAACCTGTCGCCGCAGAAACGAGAGATAATGCAAATATCTGAATTTTTGATAATATATACACTTTTCTGATTATTCTCTTTGTAATCAAAAGCAATCCGGTCAGCACGCTCAATTCACTGAAAACCGTACTCCAAGCGGCACCTGTCGCACCAAATTTGGGAATCAAAATAAAATTCAAAATAACATTAACCACACCACCCGCTCCAATTGCATACATAACGGTTTTCTCATATTTCCAACTGACCAGTGGCGGATAGTATATCGTATTCAAATACATAATTGTAACGGTTGCCATCAAGACTTGCAGAACAGGTACGGAAGCAACATATTCGCTACCATAAGCCAAACCTATGAAATAATTAGGGAAAGCCATAATCAGCAAAGATACGACCGCTCCGATAATAAAAATGAAGTTGCCATATATACGTATTTTTTGTTGCCTGTCTTCAACAGATTGCGAGCGAGAGAGAACAGGAAAAAAAGCATTTTGAATTATTGCAGATGGTGTAAGAACCAAAATAACAAACTTAAACGCCGCTGAATAAAATCCCGTTTCGGCATCACTACGAAGAAATCCGAGCATTACTATATTCAAATAATTGAAAATCAATATAAAGAATGTAGAAAATGTAATTGGTATTGATGATTTCAGCAGTTCCTTTAGAAATTCTTTGTCAATCCCCAGCTTAATTTTACCATACATTTTTGTATATAGCAGAAACATCCAGAGCGAATTAATAAACATAGACGAAACTGTGATAATCATAGCCAGAACAATATCCGACTGAGAATGAACAAAAAGCAATAATCCTATTAATGATAAGATGCTTGTAACAACTTGTCTAAGAGCAAGATACTCCATTTTTTCATTTCCCTGATATACCCAATCCATCAGAAATGCCTGAGAAAACAAGTTGATACTTGATATTATGATAACCAATTTAGTTGTCGGCGGCTTATCCAAAAGTAAAGCCAAAACAATCAAGACGGCAGACGAAAAGACAGCCAAAAGCAATCTAATCGATGTAATTTGTCTGGCATAAAGTGATATTTTCGAGTGGTCTTTGGCAATTTCCCGTGAGCCGACAATATTAAACCCGAGATTGACAAAAAGCGAAAAGAAAACAAGCAGAGAATTGGCGAAGCTGTAAATACCAAAGCCATCAGCAAGTATTGTACGTGCCAGATATATTGTAAAAATAAACAATATCCCCTTATTTGTCGCTTCGGCAATAGAGAGAGAAAACAAATTTTTTAATATTCTTCGTCCCGTTCGCAATTTAGTGATTCCACCAATTTAGTTGTAATTCCTGAAAAGGAGAGTTCCGCCGCTCGGTTGCTTCGAGATAATGTAAATTATTTTCATCTAATTGCTTAGTTTCGTTTACTTTATCGACAAAATCCAATAACTTGTTGAAATCGGAATGATGAAACGAGAAACGCTGTTCAGCATAATCTTTTGCGGATTTAGTATAAATGAGGAATTGCCAATCTGAGGATTGAAGCAATAGAAATTCACGCAAGGCTTGCAATATAATCCGTTCAATAATCGGATTCATATTTTGACGAACATACTTATCATAATATAGCTTTAATCTGTTTTCATCATTATATAATGCCTCCCAAGTCCATTTATTCTCTTCATTTATCCATACATCATGATTATTCTTCACACCCCAAGAACCTTCCGGTAAACTGCAAACCTCTCTCGGCTGAACAACATCAATTTGCTCCGACGCAAAAACAGTATTTACATAAGGCGAATGATGAAGTCCACGAAGCAAAGAACGTAGAAATTCAGGACCCTCGAACCACCAATGACCGAAAAGTTCGGTATCGAATGGAGTAGTCAGAGTAGCAAACCGTCCTGTACTATCCTTATGCCAATTAATAGTGTTTTCAATATGATGAATAAAATGATTGGTTTGCTTATCAATTTTATCCCAAATCCAATCGGGGTGATAGAGCGTCTTATACATCATATCAATTTTACTATCTGTTACACTCCAATAGCGAAGTTTAGACGGGAAATGCTTTTTATGAAAATCCAGATAATTCGGTTCACCCGGGTAGCCCACTTCCCCGCTCCACACCTGCATTGAAATATCATGATGTCGAGTAAAAGCAACAGCAGTACCATATTCAACTTTTTCACTCGAACTTATGTTATACAAATCAAGCGGTGATTTAGCAAACTGCGTTCCACGAGAAGTAATTTCAGGATTGGATATGTGCATAAATCCGTCAGGATTCTTATAAGAATCATAAGTACCAATAGGAGAAGAACGCTTCAATAAATCTTCGTCCGTAATAAAAAAGTCAATATTATATTTAGCAAGTATTTGCTCTAAACCCGGACGTAAATGCTTTTGGTTAAACGGAGCAATAGGAATTTGGGACTGCCATTCATAAGATGGTCTGTAAGCACATTCCGGCAGCCAAATACCGCGTGGTTCGCGCCCGAAATGTTTAATATAATTTTCCTTTGCGGCGTGAACCTGTAAATCAACGCTACTATCGCTACCCAACAATGGGAGATAGCCGTGTGTAACACCGCAAGTCATTATTTCAATAGCACCTTCGTCCTGCAATTTGCGAAAAGCACCGATAATACTATGATTATATTTATGAACAAAATCATTAAGTCTATCGCTATACCATTGTTTCCAAAACGATGCAAGTTCAATATGATGTTGTGAATATCCCCAATCTGTAAAATCCTTTTCGTCTTTTTCTGCGGCGGCTATTTTTTCCTTACAGTATTTCTCGAAAATATCCCTAAAATCCTGATGTTCCAATTGTTCGGCAAGTACGGGTGAAATGTCAATACTTACACCCGGACGGATTCCCTCGTTCATCAAATCATTGAATACATTAAGTAGGGGAATATAGCATTCGGCTACAGCTTCGGTCAGCCAATCCTCGCCGTGGGGCCAACTACCATGATGCAAAACCCAAGGAAGATGTGTATGAAGTACTAATACATAATTACCATTGTGCATATTTATTTACTCGTATTTATTTTCTGAATTACACTTTTTGGCAAAGAACTTGAAAATTTATTCAAATTCTGTTCCAATTTAATCAAATGAACGGAATCTTTTGCAAAAAAAGTTACTTTGGAATCACCACACACTACATTATTCTTGATTATCCAACTACCGGCTTCAAGCCATTGTTTATAGAATTCTTTTTCACCTTGGAACCATAACGTATATAAAACGGCAATATTAACTTGTTTTCGTTCTAAAACAGAATTAATTGTTTCCATATTTAACTGTTTTTTCATTTTAAGAGCCGCAATCTTATGAGATGCAAGCCCCCATAAATCGCAAATATTTACATTGGCACGATAACTAATTAAGCCAATATCATTAATAGCAATATTATTGCCGGAATAGAATTCTTTAATAAAATCAGCCATCTGCCACTGCTGCTCATAGATATTTATTGATGCCTGTTTTATCTTTGTATTTGTATCATAAGCACGAAATAGCAATGAAAAGGATAGCAAAAGCAAAATAAATATTATTACTTTTCTATTCAATAAACCATTTAACTTTGCCACCCCTGCAACACCTAAGGCAATAGTAACCGAACCAATAAGGATTAAATAGGCTTCATACCTATATAGCCAACCGATTTTAGCAAAAAGTAAATGCAAAACAAAAGTAATTATAAAAACCAAAAGTGGAACCAACTCATTTGTTTTAAACAATTTCTTTCCGTTACGAAATAGTAAAACTATTGAAGCAATCAATATAAATAGAAGCTGAGGACTTTCTTTGAGTTTATGAATAGGATGAAGAACCAATGTTTTGATTAGCTCTTTAAGAGAATGTACATCGAAGAATTCCCCCTTCAAAAGTAAGGAAGTCGGTAAAAATGTTCCACCATTTCCTAAAGAATACAAACCGACAAGTACAATGGGTAAAATACTTATTAACAAAACAATAGAAGCAGGTATAAACTTTTTTCTAATTAATAAAAGTAAAACAATTGCACCGATTGCAAAAAGAGATTCATATCTAATAAGTGGCAGAAGGGCAACAAGAATATATAAGCCAAATAATTCGGATTTATTACTGCTCTGAAAAAACTTATCGGCATTCATAAAGAGAACAAGAAGTAATAAAATATGTAAAAGATGCTCCATTCCCATAATAACAAGCAAAGGGATAGAGGTAGAATAAATAATCAACAAAATAATAAATAGAAGTAAAGCCCTGTTATTGAATCTCGGTAGAAATAAATGGATTAAGTATAGAATAAGAACAATAGCTAAAAACATATTTATATAAAAAGGAAGCATTTCGCTATTGATGCCGAGAAATGCAAACGCGGCAATAATGGCAGTCCACAATGGAGATGAAGTCAAGAATACAAATTCACCGTTATTAATACCCGGAAGCCCGGACGCAAGCCAATGCTTTGCAATAGAGAGGTGAATATAAGTATCATCAATAGGATAAACAAAATTGCCGTTAGTGGCGTCAAGAATGGAAAAATAAATAAATATCACACTAGCGATAAATGCGAGCAATACTAATATTGATATTAAATATGTTGATGCCTTTTTTGACATAATGATTAAACAAAGTTCAAGAAAAGTAAAATTTTATCGCAATATAAGCCCCTTTCCAAACATTTGAAAAAACGAGGTAAGGGCTTTTCAAACCCTTACCTTCAAAATAATTAATTGACTTTTGGATTACCCGAAAAACCAGGGAAAATATTATCGGGTCTTTCGGTTTTCACCTGTCCATATTGTTGCTCATACTTTGCCATATTTTCATTCATAGCATTTAGGAACATCTTTGCATGCTGGGGTGTCATAATAATCCTTGACAAAATTCTACCTTTTGGTACCCCGGGTAGAATTCGCGTAAAATCAAAAATAAACTCGGCAGGTGAATGCGAAATAATCGCTAAATTGGAATATATGCCTTCCGCCTCTTTCTCGCCTAATTCAATATTAATTTGCTGTTGCATTTGTGGATTTTTTTTGTCAGCCATCATTCTCTCCGTTTACTAATAAATTATTTCGTAATATTATTTACCTAATGCTTTGATTTTCTTTTCATAGAGTTCCGACTTCTTTTCGTCTGGCAATCTCTGCTGGAATATTTTAAACATATTCAAATAGTAGCTTTCCTTATTATCAGCAGGTACCACAGCTTCCATAGCTTCTAATTCGGACACCGTTGATTTTAATAAATCTTTTTGCTGAGTAACAAAATAAATATCCACCAAATCAAAAAGAATATTCACATCGTTGGCGTACTTAGGTGTTTTGCGGCATTTTACAAAACTCTCACCGGACTTTTTAATATATGGCAAATACTCATCGGGATTCATTTTAGATTTATCACCCTTTGCATCATCGATTTGTTTCTTCTGAATGACATAAGCCTTGTTTTTATATGCTGAAGCAAGATTACGCAGAGCATCGTAATATTTCGGGTCAATATTCAATGCTTTCTCATATTGTGTAATAGCATCGTCATATCTTTTAAGTTGCATCAGCAGGTTACCGTAGCTAAATCTAAACGACTTATTTTTAGGTGCGGATTTAATTAATTGTTCCATACGTTTAGTTGCTTCATCTTTCTTACCCATAGCATCGTAGAGCGTAATCATAAAATTATTGATTTGCTCATCATTAGGTTTTAGAACAAGCAGGCTGTTGAGAACACCCATCGCTTTTTTGTACTGTTTTTTGTCATAATAGTGCTGGATTAGCTCAACCATCGGGTCGGTAGCCAAATCAAAAAGAACCATTTTGTCAGCATTGCTCAAAGTCGGAGGCGGATTATAGTTCCAAGTTTTAATTTTAAAATCGCCATTATTACCGAGAGACTTCACAAACAATTCTTTGCCATCAACATTAAAAATATCCGTGATAGAAGAATCACTCTTGCCTTCCTTGCCGCCACCTCTTGAACCGAGGGGTTTACCAAGAATTTTAATAGCATTATCCCTTGGTACGTTTATATAGAGATTTTTCTTTTTAGCAAATTCAATATTCGGTAATATCATTTCATAATAATTTTTATAACTCTCAATAGATTTCTCTTTTGACTTCTTGAGTTGGTACATATAACCACGTAAATTTACGAACTCAAAAATATCAGGTGCAATACTACTACCGTCTTCTGTCAATTTAATTGCTTTGTCAAGATGAACCACATCTTTTGTTTTGAAATATTTGTTCATAGCAACAATAACTTCTGAATAAACATCACGCCAAAGTTTGCTCTTTAAATTGATTGCCTGCATTTGTATCTTTGCGTTTTTGCCGGCAAATTTCAAGGCGTTATTAGCGGCTTCATTAGCATCCATATATTTCTTCAAGAATAATTTTGTCTCAGCCATATACATCCAGGCTTCACCGTTCTGCGGATTTTTCTTTAATTCCTTATCAAAATATTCTTCGGCTTTTTTGAATTCTCTATTTTTATGTGCCAACTTAGCTGTCGTATATTCAGGCGATGCACACTGAAACCCCTGCATCAAGAAGGCGCCGATAATCAAGCTGAATAGCATTAGAACATATTTTTTCACAATAACTCCAAATAAAATGTAACCAATAAGTTTACAAAGTTAAAAATCATTTAGCAAAATAAAAATATATTCAGTCATTAACAAGAAATTTGTTGCTAATAATTAAAAAAAAGAGTGCTAAATCTTATGCAATAACGGATTTACAAATTCTCATCATTAATTTTTTTTAATATAATATTAATTGAAAAGCGATAATAATAACCATATTTTGCACGTCCATTGCTCTGAAATTGTTTAACAACAGGAAAAATGTGTGTCATTTAAAAGAAAAAAAGTTATGGTGAGAATGAGAAAATTCGGAAAAAGAAGCTTTGCGGTTCTTGCCGTAATTATTGCTTCGGTCTTTATGGTCAATGCCGAAAGCAACTATTTAAGCCCTAACTATACAGAGATTGCGAATATCGTGTCCAAACATATAATTGCGGCAAAGGATATTGAATCTTACAATATCTCATATTATTTTGAGCATAAAGAAACAGGTAATGCTTCTTGGTATGGAAAGAGATTCCATAATAGGAAAACTGCCTGTGGAGAAAGATACAATATGTATGCCCTTACTGCCGCTCACAAAAAGCTACCATTAGGCTCAATTGTAAGAGTTACTAATAATGCAACAAAGGAAAGCGTTTTACTCAAAATCAATGACCGTGGTCCTTATGTCAAGAAAAGAATCATTGACCTATCATATTCGTCTGCTCGTAGAATTAGCGGTGCTACAAATCCTAATGTCAAGATTGAAACTTTGTTGGCACAGAGTAACGCCGAATTAATTCCGACCGATGATGATTATTATTTCGGATATTCTTATGAATTGCCCCTTGTTTGTATTCCTGCAAAGGTTATTAATTTTGCCTATACAGGTAAAGACTTTGACAAAGCAATCGAAAAGTATGAAAAAACAATTGCAGATAACCCCGGCAAATTAGTTTACATATTTACAAGAGCGGGAAAAATCAGATACAAATACAACAATCTGAAAGAGGAATACTTTGTTGGTGTCTTTAATCCACCCACAGATGAAGAAGAAATATTAGTAACAAAATAATCATATATTGAATATTACTTAAAAGCCTGCTCCAAACGAGCAGGCTTTTTTTTATATCTATTTTACTCTTTTGTGGATAATACGAAAGAAAATATTGCGATATTGAGTTTTGCAAACCGGAGCCTTCAGGGTGCGGTGATGAATGTGTATGATGTGCCGGGGAATGTGATATGAAGCCACCCAAAAACAGCCGAACATACCTCTCCGTCAAAGCTACGCTTTGCCACCTCTCCTTGATTTAAGGAGAGGAAAAAACAGACCGCCTTTTCCTTTTGAATTATATTAGAATAAATGGGATACAGACTGTTAATCAATATGGTTTGCGGCATGATAGGAACTACGAACTAGTGGAGCGGATTCGACATATTTAAAACCTAATTTCAATCCTATGTGTTTGTACTCTTCAAATTCTTCCGGTGTTACATATCTCTCAACCGGTAAATGCTCCTTAGTCGGTTGCAGATATTGCCCGATAGTCATAATATCAACATTAACGAAGCGTAAATCACGCATCAGGTCAATTACTTCGTCGAAGCTCTCCCCTATGCCGACCATAATTCCGGTTTTAGTAACAAATCGCATCTTCTTTGAATATTCCAAAACGGCAAGTGAACGCTCGTATTTAGCCTGCGGTCGTACACTCGGATACAAACGATGAATAGTTTCCACATTATGATTAAGCACATCTGGCTTTGCGTCAAGCACTCTTTGCAGACACTCCGTATCACCTTTGAAATCAGGAATCAATACTTCTACTGTAACATTCGGATTTTTCCGTTTAACTTCAACGACTGTTTCCGCCCAGATATTAGAACCTTGGTCGGGCAGTTCGTCCCGATTGACCGAAGTAATAACTACGTGCCTAATACGCATTTGACGGACGGCATCGGCGATTTCACGAGGTTCATCGGGATTAACTGGATTGGGCGAACCTGTTGCAATCGCACAAAATCTACAGGAGCGAGTGCATACATCACCGAGAATAATAAAAGTGGCAGTGCCGGATTGCCAGCATTCACCTATATTCGGACAGTGAGCCTCTTCGCAAACAGTGTGGAGTTTTTTACTCCTCATCATATTTTTCAGTTCGGAATAAGAATCGCCGCCGGGTGCTTTAACTTTTAGCCACACCGGACGGCGACGAGTAGGTCTTTCCTGTTGTTCGTTATTGTTTCCATTATTGTCGGAAACAATTTCAAATTTCCTCATTATATTCCCGCTATTATTAGCCTAAATATGCTCTTAATGATTTAGAACGGGAAGCATGCCTTAGCCTTCTTATTGCTTTTTCTTTAATCTGTCTGACTCTCTCGCGAGTAAGATTAAATTTTTCGCCGATTTCCTCCAAAGTAAGTGAAGCACCGTCCAGCCCGAAATAAAGCCTAATCACTTCCGCTTCACGAGTCGAAAGAGTGGTCAGAACTTGCTGAACTTCCACACGTAGCGATTCCCTGATAAGTTCGGAATCCGGCGGTGGTTGCTGTTCGTTCGGCAAGATGTCCAAAAGTCTGTTGTCTTCGCCCTGAACAAAAGGAGCATCAACGGACAGATGCCTACCGGATATCTTGATAGTTTCGGCAATTTCCGAAATACTAATTTCCAATTGCTCTGCTAATTCAGCCGCCGTAGGTTCACGCTCGAACTTCTGCTCCAATTCGCTGAACTTTTTCCCGATTTTATTCAAAGCACCAACTCTATTGAGCGGCAACCTGACAATACGGGACTGCTCGGCTAATGCTTGCAAAATAGACTGACGAATCCACCAAACAGCATAGGAAATAAATTTAAATCCGCGTGTCTCGTCGAAACGCTTTGCCGCTTTGATTAATCCCAGATTGCCTTCATTGATTAAATCACCGAGGGACAAGCCCTGATTTTGATATTGTTTAGCAACGGAAACAACAAAACGCAGATTGGATTTAACGAGGCGCTCTAATGCGATTTTCCCCTCGAATCCGCCCTTCCTAATAGCCTGTGCCAGCTCAATTTCATCATTTGAAGCCAGCAATTCAACGCGTCCGATTTCCTGCAGATACTTGTCTAATGATTGACTTTCCCTGTTTGTATATTGTTTGGTAATTCTCATTCGCTGTTCCGAATATTAATAGATTTCACATTTGTAACATAATTAAAACGTATAATCAAAATTTCTATTATTGAGAAATCTCAATTAATTCAATTTATTTTGCGGTTTGGATAATATCGTGAAATATTGCTTGGATTGCAGTACAGATATTGCTTTCTTTACAGTACGCTCATTTTCAATATCCAATCGCTCTATCTCCTCATCTACATAGAATCTTCTAAGTATTTCGCGACGTAAATGCTTCTTGACAAAATCAATATGAACCTTCAATTCATAGTCCCCAGCCCTATCAATTTTTTTAATTATATTTGAAATATCTTTTGAAATACTTTTATTCAATGATGTCTTTGCAATTTGCTCCTTTAATGCCAGCAATTTCTCCCTCAATGTATTTCCACTACTGCACTTATTATCATTCAAATATTTTGCAAATCTATTTAGCACATCGCCATTAACAACAAATGATAATGGGAGAGTATCAATTGTTGAAGTAAATTCCGTTGCAAATTTGAAAAAACAAGTGTTTGCAAAAAGAGATTTAATAAATTCATTAGGCTCGGGTTCGACTATTTCAATATCGGGCTTCACACCGGAAGATTCATAAACGGGTCTGTTATTCTTTGTATAGAAAAGTGAGTCGTGATGCAAGCCCAATCCATGATTATCTTTGGCTATCGGATAATCCAGCTTTTGAATACAGCGTCCCGAGGGCATATAATATTTTGCTGTTGTCAGTTTCAATCTGCCATTAAAAGGAACTGCCTTTACACTCTGCACAAGCCCTTTGCCGAAAGAACGCTCACCGATGATAACAGCCCTATCCAAATCCTGAAACGCCGCCGCAAGTATTTCGCTTGCACTAGCACTACCCCCGTTAATCAATATGGCAAGAGGCAGTAATGTATCAGCTGTTGTTTCCACAGTGCTGATTGTATATACGTCTTTTTTATTATTGCCCTTAGTTGTAACCACAGGAGTACCATCGGGTAAAAACATCTCGCACATCTCGACAGCCGATAATAACAAACCACCGGGGTTATTCCTTACATCAAGTATTAATCCCTTTAAATCACCTGCTTTTTTCAACTCGAATATACAGGACTTAAATTCATCGCTTAGATTTCTTGAAAATTCGGAAATGAGTATATATCCAATACCACCGCTCAGCATTTTGTAATAAGAGATAGCATTCATTTTAATTTTATCGCGACTTAATGTCAGCCTCAAAGTATCGTCAATTCCTGTTCGCAAAACCTCAACATCAATCAATGTACCCGGCTGTCCGCTTGAAAACTGACGCAATGCCGAACTCGGAGAATATAGCAGCATAGTAGTATCAATCCGAAAAATTCTATCGCCAACACGCAAACCGCTGTGTCTGTTCGGTGAACTTTTGAAAATATTTAGCACTGTCAATTGACTGTCAATAGTACCAACTGTGATGCCAAAGCCGGTATATGAACCCGACATTAGTGCGTCTAATTGATTATTGTTCTCATCTTCGGGCATATAGACAGTATATGGGTCTAAGGCATCAAGCATACCCTCAATACCCTTTTCCATCAAATCTTCCGGGTCAATTTGGACTACATAGTTCTTTGTCAATATTTTGAATACAGAACCATATATTTCAAATGCTTTATTAAGTTTCTTGTAATATTCCCCGTCTTTCTTTTGTGCAAAAACTAGCAATGATGAGAAGAGCAACAGAATAAATATCTTAAAAATTCTCATTAGAATATATTGAATAAAGATTAACAAAAGAACCCCAAGCAGATACTTGGGATTCATTATTATTTCAATTATTTAAAACGTATGTGCGTAAGAATATTATATTAATTTGTCCTGAATATAATGATTTATCTCGGTAATTGCAATTCTATCCTGCTTCATAGTATCACGTTCCCTGATAGTAATAGTCTGGTCATCTGTTGTTTGTCCGTCCACAGTTATACAGAATGGAGTACCTACCTCGTCTTGTCTTCTATAACGGCGACCAATTGCACCGGAAGTATCATAAGTTACTTTGTAATGCTTTTGCAAATCTTTAAATACTTTCTCTGCTATTTCCGGCATTCCGTCCTTATTCACTAATGGAAATACAGCCGCTGTCAATGGAGCAATTTTGGGATTGAACTTCATAACAACCCGTTTATCCGTTTTGCCTTTATCATCAACAATTTCTTCCTCATTGTAAGCATCAATCAAGAAAGCCATAAACCCGCGTGATGCACCGCCCGATGTTTCGACAACATAGGGAATATAGCGCTCCTTATTGACAGTATCCACATATTCCATTTTTTTACCGGAGAACTCGGCATGGCGACTTAAATCATAATCCGTACGCGAATGAATACCCTCGATTTCTCCCCAACCGAACGGGAAATTATATTCAATATCCACAGCCATATTTGCATAGTGTGCCAGTTTATCATGGTCTTTAAATTTCAGATTGTCCGGGTTAATACCCATTTCTACATACCAATTATATCTTTCGTTCTTCCAATACTCATACCATTCAAGTTCGTTTCCGGGCTTAACAAAATACTGCATTTCCATCTGCTCGAACTCACGCGTCCTAAATAGAAAATTCTTAGTATTAATTTCATTCCTGAATGCTTTCCCGATTTGTGCAATACCGAATGGAACTTTCTTTCGCGATGATTCCATTACATTTTTGAAATTAACAAAAATACCCTGAGCGGTCTCGGGACGGAGGAAAATAGCGGCACTACTATCTTCCAGCGGACCTATAAATGTCTTGAACATCAAATTGAAATTCCTTACTTCCGTCCATTCCTTAGAACCGGATACAGGGTCGGATATTTCAAACTCAACAATAATATCGTAATAATCCTTAGGTTCTACAGCCGCCGCAAGTCTTTTTTCGAGTTCATCGGCTTTGTCAGTTTTTTTCTTTTTTCGCAGTTTTAGGATAAATTCCTCAATCAGATTATCTGCACGATAGCGTGCTTTTGATGTTTTATTATCAATCATCGGGTCGCTGAACTGCCCCACATGCCCGCTTGCTTCCCAAGTACGCGGGTGCATCAAAATTGAAGCATCTACGCCTTCGACATCTGTTCTAAATGTCATCGCCTTCCACCAGGAATTTTTAATATTATTTAGCAGTTCTACGCCAAGCGGACCATAGTCCCAGCATCCGTTCAATCCGCCATAAATTTCGGACGATTGGAAAACAAATCCTTTTCTTTTTGCTAATGAAATTATCGTATCCAGTTTATTCATTACTTTCCTTAAATTTCTCAAAATTAAAAAACAAAAATAACTAAAAATGTATTAAATCTTCATATCCGAGAGACAATATCTCAATGCAACAATAAAAACATCTACATCAGACTCAGTAATAATAAGCGGCGGCAATATGCGAAGCACATAACCTGATGCAGAGTTAGTAACAACTCTCCGCTCCAATAAAGCCGACACAAGCCGCGCCGCATCGAAGCTCAGTAGCAATCCCCGAATCAATCCCATTCCTCTTACTTCAAGCACTTTATCGGGAAATTCCTTTTGTATTTCGAGTAATCTCCGTTCAAGATAATTCCCAACATTTTCGGCATTTTCCATAATACCGTTTTCCAGTTCCTCTATTACCACACTACCGGCAACACAGGCAAGGGCATTTCCACCAAAAGTAGTGCCGTGCATTCCTCGCTCGAATACATCGGACAAATTTTCATCAACCAGCAAGCAACCGAGAGGCAATCCGCCACCTATACCTTTCGCCAAAGTTACAACATCAGGACGAAGATTATAATGTTCGAACGAGAAGAATCGCCCGCTCCGCCCGCTACCGGCTTGTATTTCATCGGCAATTACTTTAAAACCGAATTCATCACGCAATCTAAATATTTCATTACTCCAATCCCTATCAGCCGGTCTGATACCGCCCTCTCCCTGAATAAACTCGAATAGGAGCGCCGCCGTATTTTCATTGATATTAGCCCTTAGTGCTTCAATATTATTATATTCAATCACTTTCATATTATTGAGAAAAGGTCCCATCATATCTTTATAATGAGGTTTATCCATTAATGACAATGCTCCATAAGTCCTGCCGTGGAATCCACCGGTAAAAGCAATAATCTCTTTCTTTCCATTTTGATTGCCCCAGCGCCTAACTAATTTAATAGCACCCTCCATTGCTTCCGTTCCCGAATTTGCAAGAAATACTTTATCATATCCCGAAATATCAATCAGTTTTTCGGCAAATTCAATCTGAGCATCTTGATAAAAATAATTGGACAGGTGCGTATATCTGCTCATCTGTTTTTCAACAGCTTGAATAATTTTTCTATGGCTATGCCCGAGTACATTTACTGCAATTCCCGATAAAAAATCTAAATATTCATTTCCTTCTACATCGTAAATATGCACCCCCTCCGCTTTATCAACTATTAGGTGATGACGTTTGTAGGTTTGCAAAATGTTCCGATTTTCTTTCTTAATAAGTTCCGTTTTCATCTCTTCCTAAAAAATAATTTAACGAAATTTTGATTTTTGCCGTCATTTCATTTTGAAATAACAATTTTTTTCAATATTATGGAAATTATTTGTTGTAAAAGATGGGTAAAATTATGGAACAATATATGATAAGCATTGATTTGCCGGAGTCGCCACCCGTGGAATTTATGTCATTGATTCCGCCGCAGCGGGACCTAATCAATGACCTGATGAACAAGGGATTTATTACAAACGTATCTCTTTCGGAAGACAGAACCAAGCTTTGGCTGGTCGTCAATAGCGATTCCGAGAAAGATATTCTAACAGTATTGCAGACATTTCCGCTCATTAAATATATGAAATTCAAAATAGAAAAACTTCTCTTCAACTTTGCTTATACAAGCTCTTTCCCCCAAATGTCCCTGAATTAATTTTTCGGATAGTATTAATCTAAGATTGTAGGTATTATTTTCAATTGTATGTTTTTATGGTTTTTTATACTTTGTATTGCTTTCCCTCGGATAGAAATAGCCTTTAATGCAATTCGGATTTCTAATTGCAATTTGTATATGATTTTTTTCCTTAAAGCCGGCATTAGGATATAATTCATTCCCCTCAAAAAATACTCCCCTGACAGAATCAAATTCAGGTAGATTATTTTCTTTTCTATGCTGATGAATAAATTCAATTACAGCACAATCTAAATTTCTTACTAATAAATCATTATTCTCATTTAAAGGAACATTATGAGGAATACGCAAGCCCTGTTTTTCATTCAATTCTTTTAATGTCAAATAGCCTTGCTGTAAAATACTCAAATTTCTGGAATCCAGTAAATCCAAACAAAATCCTAAATCAATAATAGCACCAATCACTCCGGGTTTTTCAATTCTTTGTGTTTTATTTGCAGGAGGGTTGTTTTTTAAAAATTCTGCGAAATCAAAGGCACGTTCATAGTTGTTCTCCCAAAAATATACTCCACCACCCAACCAATCATATTTATTATTACTTGGTTTCAGTAAAATACCTTTTCGGCAAATGACCTTATCTCTGACCGAAACATCGCAACCGTGAAAACCTAATATTAAACCCGACCTCTTAGAATACATTTAATTTAGAAATATTATAGTCCAATTACATTTATTTATATGCTTTTGTTAAATTACCTTTTTTGGTATGAATTCCGGCATCTTGCAGAAACTTCTGTGCTTTTTGTTTTGAAGCCAATAATTCTTTTCTGAATTTTTTTAATTCTTCTATATACTTTTTTTGCTCTTCTTTATCCATTGTATCTTCAATTATTCATTGATTAACTGATTATAAACATCAAATTTACACAATTTAATTTATTTATACAAATATCCAGCTATTTGAATGTCAAATTATAAAAAACAAACTCCAAATAATTTAGTCTGATAATAATTCCGAGTAATATTTAAATAACAATTACTTCTTCTTCTGTTCTTCGATTTTATCGGTATTGATTTCGATTTTTGGCGATTTACTATTTTCATTAGCATTCTTGGGGGTTGCTCGCATCCATTCGCCATATTTATATAGCTCTTCGAGACGGCATGACCAAACAAGCTTATTGTCATAAGCGGTAATGTCAGGACAACCGTCACACATATTCATCTCACCGTTTTCCAGATGGTCAACCGGTTGTATTATCATTATCGATTGATAATATACCCTTGAGAAAAATGCTTTCGGATTAGAAATAAATGTGCGGAAATATTCTTTTGCCGCTTTCAGCACACCTTTGTCCATAAACGACAATAGGAAATACGAACGGGCGCGTTTGATAATTGCAGGAGAAGCATACGCCATATAGCTATCTGTAAAAATATGCTTAAATGTCTGGGCTAACTCCATAAATTTCGGACCAACATAAGCAAATACCTGATGTTTGTTTGCAATCCTACCACTCAATAGCCACTTAAAAGTATCCGGCTTGATAGTCCCGTTCAGGAAAGCACAAGGCATAAAATTAGGTTCAACAGTGCGAATCAAATCAACAAGCTGTGGCGAAGTTAATTCGGAACGCTCGGGGCTGTCCTCCTTGTTGTAGAATAAATTATCCAGACTGATTTTTTCTTTGCCTGCATAATAATCATATTCATTCCTGAATGCCGCCCGATAAAGAATAAATACCATTAGATGTATCATATCAATATGCTCTTGCGACCACTTCACCAACTCGGGTACATATTGCATATTTTCGGGATATACGGTCATATTGAACGAACAAGATAAATTGCCTTCCGTTTTTAGCATTTTTGCAAGTTTGTAACGAAGTTCATTTAGTTCCAATTCATTCTTCCCGTTCCAGCCGGCTCGCTTCTGTCCGCTGTCAATATGGAAAGTAAACCCCGTAACGCCTGCTTGCTTTAATTTGTGCAAAAGCTCGGGAGTGAGCAGTTCTCCGTTGGTATTAATAACAGGTTTCCACCCCATCTCTTTTACCATTTTGACAATTTCGAGAATATGCGGGTGCATCAATGGCTCGCCACCGGCAATTGAGACTGAGTCGGTTTTACGATTTTTCTTAAATAGTAGAAGCTGTTGGCGGATTTCATCTAAGGGAAGATGAGAATTTTTTCTATTCTCACGGTAGCACCCATCGCAATACAAATTACATTGGCTTGTTGGTTCCAACCAAGAAATCGCATTGTCTGCTAAGCTCCACGGCAAGCGATAGAGCGTTTCGGGTGTAAATGTTAAATCGTCCATTTTTCTTCTACCTTCAAATAAAATAAATCAATAATACATATCCCGTTTTATCGTTTGAAAATCAAGATTATTGTTAAATACTATTATTAATTTCTTGTATTTTCCTATTGGAATGATGTTGCTCACTATGTTCAATCCTGTAAATCTATTCGGAAAATGATAATAAATATTATAATACTCAAACTTATCTGCAATTGCTTTTTCAAAATTTATTAAATTGAGTTTTTAGAAAAAAATGAAAACGGATATTTATTTTGACAGCACCAAAGGCAAATATTATTATGCGTATGGCAAAACTTTTCTGGTTGCCAACTATGCTGTTGATTATATCCATAGTCTATTCGCGTATGAATTCCGATATTAGCTATTCACCCGAACAAGTTGTAGCGTTTTCTCACAAAGTACATTCGGGAGATTATCAAATCAAATGCCTATTCTGCCATACACAAGCCGAGAGTAAATCATTCTCGCCGATACCTACAACGCGAACCTGTATGGTTTGCCATGTTGCATTGCGGAGCGAGTCCGAAGCGATAAAACCACTTGCGGATAGCTACGATACGGGACGTCCTCTACACTGGATTCGTATCTACAAACTCCCCGAATATGCAAAATTTAACCACGATATTCATTTAGCGGCAAATATTGACTGTTCATCTTGTCATGGTAATGTGGAAAAAATGGAAAAGACAAAACACAAACGTGATTTTACTATGTCTTGGTGCATCGATTGTCATCGTAAACCTATTGAGAATATTATCCCGAGCCGCGAAATAAGCGGGATTTTCGTTCAACCTTCAAATCAATTTCAATCATTAGTTCAGGCTCAATTTCACCCGAAAACAAAGCCGGCTTACGGTGCTTATATTAATGAACAAGTATTTAACAAATATGGAATTAAATCGGCGAAACAGCCGGACAGAGGTCCCGAGAACTGTTCCGCTTGTCATTATTGATTATGCAAAGACGTGATTTTATCATATCGCTTTCCTCTGCAATAGCAACCATAGCCACGGCTTGCCGTAAGCCTGTGCATAAAATTATTCCTATGGTTATGCCTGATGAAATTAGTCAAACAGGCGAGGCGGTTTATTATAATACTATTTATCCCCACTATGGAATACCTTATGGTATCAGTGTGAAAACTCGCGAAGGACGCCCGATAAAAATTGAGGCAAATCCCTTATCGCCAATTAATCCCAATGGTACAAACGCAACTATTCAGGCGGCTATCTATTCTCTATATGCTCCGCCGCGTTTCAGAAAAGCAATTGTAAATAATTCAGAAATCGAATTAAATACTGCACTGAATCATATCGAAGATAAAATATCACAACATAAGGATAATGCTAATATCCTTATACTTAGCGAGCATAGTAATTCACTGATATTAAAGAAATTGAAAAATGTTCTTA
>Ga0256846_1000292_pt1 | contig 21386 bp, 14 predicted proteins | sample TevniametaG_FD_189098 | JGI IMG/M metagenome (GOLD analysis project Ga0256846, IMG submission 189098) | Tube worm associated microbial communities from hydrothermal vent at the East Pacific Rise, Pacific Ocean - Tevnia | ecosystem: Host-associated > Annelida > Integument > Unclassified ...
CCGGATTATCTTTTAATAAGCCCTGATCGTTATTGCAACGGTCAGGGCTTTTTTTGTTTGTTGATTTTTTTTATCTCAGCAAGTGGCACAAACCTGTCTGACGTTTGTTTATATCCTGATTTTTAACTGCCATTGCAAGTGCTTTTCTTGTTCCAACAAACACGGCAAGTTTTCTGGCCCGCGTGATTCCGGTGTAAATTAGGTTTCTGAACAGCATATTGAAATGCTGGGATAAGACCGGAATGATCACGATTTTAAATTCGCTTCCCTGGGCCTTGTGTATTGTTATGGCATAGGCAAGGTCAAGCTCGATTATATCATTTTGCTGATAGCAGACCTGCCTGCCTCCGGGATAAAATGAAACTATACAGCTCAGGTTGATGGGGTCAATGCTTTCAATTATTCCGATGTCTCCATTGAAAACTCCCAGATCATAATTATTGCGCCTGTGTATGACCCTGTCTCCTGTTCTGAAAATTCTGTCCGAAATTTTAAGCTGCTGTTTTCCTGGACCGGGAGGGTTTGCTGTTTCCTGTATTATTCTGTTAAGGTTTATTGTGCCGAGGCTGCCCCTTGTCATGGGTGACAGAATCTGAACCTCCTGTTTCCCATAATATTTTGGAATCCATTCTTTATAAAGTTTTTTTATGACATCCAGGGCAGACAGCCCATAATGCAGGGATGACCATGGATGTATCTTTTTTATGATTGAGCACAGTTCTTCTGCCCTGGTCCGAGATTCATATAATTTTTGCAGATCCACATGGTCAAATTTCTCAGGTATATTGATCTCGGATTCATATTGTTTCATTTTTTCATGTGTTCTGAATTCAAACGGGTTTTCAGATTCTGATAATTTTATGTCATAAAAATTTTTTACCTTTGTGATGAATCTGATCTGATCCATTGTTGCTTCGTCTGAGTCAATAAAAATACAGTCTGTTCTGTTTTTCCAGGTTTCAGGATTTTTAAATGGCGACTGTATCCACGGCAAGAAGCCTTTGTTGATCTGATGGGCATATTTAATGATTTTTGAATTAAGGGCCTGCCTGAATACCTGCGTAAGGCTGAAACATGGGACAATGCCTGATTCTATCATATCCTTTAAGACATTTCCCGGCCCTACCGATGGAAGCTGGTCAGAATCCCCTATGAACAGAACCCGGGCGTTTTCAGGCACAGCCTTAAGCAATGATGCTGTAAGTGGAATGTCCAGCATGGAGCATTCATCCACAATCAGGAAATCTGTCTTAAGAGGGTTGTCCTGATTTTTTTTAAAATCCTGGCCCTGCCATCCCAGCAGACGGTGGATGGTCCCAGCCTTTTGTCCGATCACTTCTGTCATCCTCTGGGCAGCCCTTCCTGTGGGAGCAGCCAGAACTGTTTTCAGGTTCATTGCCTGGATCAGTTTTACAAGCACTTTTGTGGCAGTGGTCTTGCCGCATCCAGGCCCTCCTGTCAGAATTGAAAATTTTTCTTTGACAATGTTTTTGACTGCATGTGCCTGCTCATCGCTCAATGAAATATTTTTTGCCCTGCAATAAAGGTTTACCCAGCGCTCCACCCTTGGCATCTGTATCTGCAATGAATATTTTTTCGAGTTTCTGACCCAGTCGGCAATATATTTTTCATCATAGTAAATGGATTTTGAATAGTAACAGGGAATGGTGATTCCATTGCCGGATGGCAGATATCTTACCTTCAGAAGGTTTTGTTTCTCCATGTTTTCAAGCTGCATGGAAAGTGTATCAGACAGATCAAGGTTCAGCAGAGCCTTGACCTGGTCATTGATCTGGTCAAAGGTCAGAAAACAATGGCCAAAATTGCGGCCTGCTGAAAGAACATGCTTTATGCCGGCCACGATTCTGGGCGGGCTGTCCGGTTCAAATCCTATGCTTAAGGCCACCTTGTCTGCAGAAAAAAAACCGATCCCGTAAAAATCGTTTGCCAGCCTGTAAGGATCTTGTGTGACAATGCCAATGGCATCATCACCATATTTCTTATATATTCTGACTGCAAAAAGAGTTGAAATTCCATGTGACTGCAAGAACATCATGACCTTTCTGATGGCCTGATGCTCGATCCAGGCTCTTTGAATCATGTCAAGTTTCTTGTCTGCAATGCCTGGAACTTCTGTAAGCCTGCTGATATTTTTTTCAAAAATTTCCAGGGTGGTGCTGCCGAAATGTCTGACTATTTTTGCTGCGGTTTTGGGACCAACCCCTTTTATGAGTCCTGATCCAAGATATTTTTCAAGAGCAGCACTAGTGGCAGGTTTTTTTTCTATTGCAAGGTCTGCCCTGAACTGTCTGCCATATTTGGGATGAACAGTCCATGTCCCCTGAAATTCCATGGTAGCCCCTGCAAAAACCTTTGTCTGGTGCACAATTACACTGATGCGGGTGCCTGGATTGTTAAAAGGCATAACCTTCAGAATGGACCATCCATTATCAGGATTGTGGAATGTTACCCTGTCCACAATTCCCTTCAGGGTTTCTTTTATAATTCCTGTCTGGTTCACTGGCAGGGTTGCAAAGCAATCGCTTAGAAATTTACGCTCCAGCCGGCATTGGCAAATGCGAATCTGTCTTTGAATCTGTTATAACATATGGCTGCAGCCTTGGCGCCTGTGCAGTGGGAAACAGCAATCAGGTCAAGCTCATATCTGTCAAAGGCATCCATTGTTTTTTCAAGCTGATTTTCAGAACCTAAAAATCCAAGGTGGGTTCCACCGATAACTGCATGAAATTTTTTATGCCCGGTTTTTTCTGCAAAATGGTTCATGATATTCACAATTCCTGAGTGGGCGCATCCTGTCAGAATAACAGGGCCGGATTCAGTCTCAATCAGAATGGAAGCATCATCAAGCAGCGGGTCTTCAATGAAATCCTGGCCTTTCTTCACTAAAAGGCGGGTGTCATTTTTCTCAAATTCTGTCTGTCTTGGTATCTCTCCGGAAAAGAAGATATTTTCAGACACCTGGGTAAATTCTTTTAAAAAGTGAAATCTGGCTTTCATATCAGATTCCAGTTGTTCCAGGGTGAAGCCTGTACCTATGAATATTTCTCCTATTCCCGGTTTTATTACATATTTGGGGGTAAATATATCAGGGTGACAATATACCTCCCTTGCCCTGTCTGAAGGTATCAGATACTTAAGGCCCCCTGTATGGTCATAATGCCCATGACTTAATATTATTGTTTCCATCTGACCAAGATCAATGCCCAGGAATCTGGAATTGTTTTCAAGGCCAAGACCCTGCCCGGTATCCATGAGAATTTTTCTGTCACCCTGTTCTATAAGCGCTGAGAAGCCATGTTCACCGATTATACCCATTTCAATACCGGCTGTGTTTTCACACAGAATAGTAATTTTGGTCTTTTCCATGATGATTTCCTTTTATTATTATGGCAGCCTGATCGGATCTGTATTATTGTCCGTCAGAAAATACTGATGTTCTTTTTCAAAAAAAACAACTCCGTCAAGATAATCCACATCACCTGCTGTTTCATGTTTAAGCCCCATCTTAAATTCCCTTACAGGGAAAATATTCCAGTCATGGGAAATGCACAGGCATATCTGATTTTCATGCAGATTCATTATTCTTTCAATCATGAATCTGCACATAATATCAGCAGTATCTGCCGGATTGTCCATTACAGCCTCATCAATGGCAGAATCAAACCAGCTGCGCAGAAAATTATTGACCCCTGTCTTCTGCACCATGTGAACAGCTTTTACCATGTCCCTGATATAAAAGGGTGTCAATCTGTCATCAAGGCGGTTATGGTCAGTTGCCAGATTATTATGGACTGCACTGAATCCTTTGTCAATTAAATAGGCTGTTTCAATACATCTGCCAATGGAACTTGAGTACAATACAGGAACAAGGCCGGAGCAAAGCTGAGTCCCCAGGTCAAATGCATATTTTTTGCCCTTGTCCGTAAGACCCATGAAAGGCTCTTTTAATGGATCCTTTGAGAAAAAGCGTTCAGAATGTCGAAGCAGCACGCTTATTTTTGTTATTCCCTGGTTCAGAAGATTATTTATTACATTTACAGTCTGTTCTGATTTGATTTTATATTCTGGTATCATTATATATAAAAAGCTCCTGAAAGCATTGAGGTATGCTATCTTTATAGTTGAATAGTTTTCATACTCTATGCTATAGGAGCTGTCAAGGCGTCAACAAACTTAAGGAGAGTGGCAATGGCAAGGGAAATCAGTGTGATAGGAGTCCCCATGGATTTCGGGCAGTTGCTCCGCGGAGTGGATATGGGCCCTGCCGCAGTAAGGTATACCGGCCTTGTTTCAAGGTTGCGTGCGCTTGGACATGAAGTCATGGACACAGGAGATATAAGCATACCGGTAAGAGATTGCAATGCCGGAACCGAACCTGGAAAGGACAGAAATAAATATTTAAGGGAAATTACAGATATCTGTGAAGCAATATACAAGGCCGGCAGAAAAGCTGTTAAAGCCGGGCGTTTTCCTTTGTTTATCGGCGGAGATCATTCCATTGCCGTTGGAACGGTGGCTTCTGTTACAGGTAATGAGCCCACAGGGCTCATATGGATGGATGCCCACGGAGATTTTAATACACCTGAAACTTCGCCTTCCGGAAATATTCATGGCATGCCTCTTGCGGCGCTTACAGGAGAGGGCCATGATTGCCTTGTCAATGTTGGAAGGCCTGGAGCCAAGATCAATCCTGAAAATGTCGTTCTGATCGGTCAAAGAGACCTTGACGCAGGAGAGAGGAAACGGCTGAAAAAATCCGGCATCACTGTATTTACCATGCGGGATATTGATGAACAGGGAATAAGTTCAGTGGCAAACAAAGCCCTGATGAAACTTATCCATTTGAAAAGAATTCACCTTACCGTTGACATGGATGCTCTTGATCCTGTTGAAGCTCCCGGTGTGGGCACTCCTGTGCCGGGCGGCCTTTCATACCGGGAAGCCCATCTGCTTATGGAAATACTTGCAGATTCCGGTAAAGTCACATCAATGGACCTGGTTGAGATAAACCCCATTCTTGACATTGCCAATAAAACTGCTGAACTGGCTGTTGAATTAACCCTTTCAGCACTGGGAAAAAGTATTTTGTGATTTTAAGGGACTATATTGATGCCCTGAAAAACTATAAGGGGTTTTCAGGGGATATTGTCTGTCATAAAACACTTGCACCGGGCAGGGCTGTTTTTGCACCTGAAAAAAGCTCCATTACTGGGATCCGGAAATTTCTGATGGATACCATGGGTATCAGGAAATTGTATTGCCACCAGCACCAGGCCATTGAGCTGATTCAAAGCGGGATTCATACAATTGTGACAACCCCCACAGCCAGCGGAAAAAGCCTGATATACAATTTGCCTGTCATTGAAACCCTTGTTACCGAGCCAGGATCCCGGGCATTGTATCTGTTTCCTCTAAAGGCACTTGCCCAGGACCAATTGTCCGTAGTCACTGAATTGTTACAAAGGGTAAACAAAGAATATGATCTGTCCCATCCATTAAGTGCTGCTGTATATGACGGAGACCTTTCTCCATGGAAAAAATCAAAGATCAGAAAAAATCCGCCTGATATACTTCTATCAAATCCTGAAATGCTTCATCTGTCTCTTCTTGCACACCATGACCTATGGGAAGATTTTTTTGCCGGCCTGAAATATGTGGTGGTTGACGAGGTCCATACCTACAGAGGAGTTATGGGGTCCAACATGGCATGGGTTTTCAGGCGTTTTTTAAGAATATGCAGATTCTATGGAGCGCAGCCTGTGTTTATCCTGTGTTCTGCAACGATTGACAATCCCTCATCCCTTGCATCCCGGCTTACCGGCCTTGATGTAAGGGTTGTGAACAGATCAGGGGCACCTTCAGGAAAAAAAGATGTGATTATAATGCGCGGTCTTGAAGGTGCTGCCAGAACAGCCATTGCACTGATACATTCTGCGGTTCACAGAAAACTTAAAACCATATGTTATACACAGTCGCGCAAAATCACCGAGCTGATTGCCATATGGACATCAAAACAGGCAGGCAGTCTTGCAGACAGAATCAGTGCCTACAGAGCAGGATTTCTGCCTGAGGAAAGAAGACAGATTGAAAAAAGACTGGGCTCAGGAGATCTTCTTGCTGTTGTCACCACAAGTGCACTTGAGCTTGGAATAGATATAGGAGATCTTGATATATGCATACTTGTGGGATATCCCGGAACCATCATGTCATTCTGGCAGAGGGCAGGGCGTGCAGGAAGAAATGGCAGGGATTCAGCCCTGATATTTGTTGCCCATGAAGATGCTCTTGATCAGTATATGATTAATCATCCTGAAGCAGTTTTTTCAATGCCGCCTGAAAAAGCGGTTATCAATCCCCATAACATGGAAATAATGAAACAGCATCTTTTATGTGCAGCAGTGGAGCTTCGTCTTGATATTAATGAGAGCTTTCTGCATGAGCCTGACGTGAGAGAAGCTGTGTCCATACTCGAACATAATGCTGAGCTTTTAAGAACATGCAGGGGCGATCACTGGTATGCTGCCCGCAGATCAGTACACCGTGATGTGAATCTGCGCGGGACAGGTGTAAGCATTCCTGTTTTCATTGAAAAAACAAAACAGAGGCTTGGGGAAATTGACCGGCACCGCTCTTTTTTTGAAACCCATGAAGGAGCGGTTTATCTTCACAGGGGCAAAACCTATGTGATTGTAAAATTTGATTTTAAAAACATGGTTATTGAGGCCAGGCAGGCCAGTGTACCTTACTATACCAGAGCACGTTCCTCAAAAAATACAACAATAATAAAACAGCTTGATTCATGCTGCATCGCAGGCGGCCCGTGCCGCATGGGGTATGGGAAACTGAAAATAACCCAGAAGGTTACAGGGTATGAAAAAAAACTTGTTGCAACAGGTAAATCAATCGGCATTGTGCCGCTTGACCTTCCTGATCTTGAGTTTGAAACCCTTGGGCTGTGGATGGAAATCCCCGACAGTATAAGAGAAGAAATTGAAGCTGAACACCTGCATTTCATGGGCGGGATACATGCCATTGAACATGCAGCAATAGGGATTATGCCTCTTGTTGTCATGACAGACCGCAATGATCTTGGAGGGATCAGCATACCATTTCATGAACAGATAAAAAAAGCAGGCGTGTTTATTTATGATGGTGTTCCAGGAGGGCTTGGACTTGCCAGGCAGGCTTTTGATCATCCTGTGGAATTTCTTGAAAAGGTTTTTGAGGTCATTGATTCATGCCCATGTGAGAACGGGTGTCCTTCATGTGTCCATTCTCCCAAATGCGGATCAGGCAACAGGCCCATTGACAAGACAGCAGCATTGAGAATTCTTGATATGATGCTGAACAGCAGAGATTATCAGAATTTTTACCATGCTGACCCTGAGCCTGTGAATATTGTGTCTGAGCCCGCAATACAATATGATGGCGCAGGCAATGAGGAAAAAAAATCTGAACATGAACTGCGTTACGGGGTGCTTGATATAGAGACAAGGAGATCTGCCGCTGAGGTGGGAGGATGGAACAAAGCCCGGAAAATGGGTGTAAGCTGTGCTGTTCTTTATGATTCCAAAGCTGATGCCTTTATTGACTATCTTCAGGATGATGTTGATGAACTTTGCAGGAATCTTCTGAATTTTGATCTGATAATCGGGTTTAACATAATCGGGTTTGATTATAAGGTACTTTCAGGACTGTCGGATTTTGATTTTTCCTGCCTTCCCACCCTTGATATTCTGCTGAAAATACATGAACGCCTGGGATACAGACTCTCACTTGATCATCTTGCCACACATACCCTTGGAACAGGCAAAACCGCGGACGGGCTGATGGCTCTTAAATGGTGGCGGCAGGGAAAGATCAAAGAAATAATTCAATACTGCAGGCAGGATGTAAAGGTGACAAGGGATCTTTACCTTTATGGCAGGGAAAATAAATTTCTTGTATTTAGGAACAAAGCCGGCCTTAAAGTAAGACTTCCGGTTAACTGGTGAATTTCTTTAAAAATTCATTGATTTAAAACAGACTCTTTATTATAAGTAGGTGCACAGAACATCTGGCGGTGTATTGTTGTCTTAAATAATCAGGACATAGCGAGTGAGGGACAAGATGAAATATTATATCAGTTTTGGATTGTTGCTTTTGGTTTGTTTTTGTTTTACCTGTGGTTTTGCAGCGCAGAAAGCCTATGTAGGTTCAAAGGCCTGTAAGGAATGTCATGAACAGGAATATGCAAATTATATACAATTTGCAAAAAAATCCAGGTCTTTTGAAAATATCAGAAAAATGAAAAATAAACTGACCACGGAGGAATATAAATCCTGTTTTGAATGTCATACAACAGGTTATGGCAAACAGGGCGGGTTTGTTTCTGAAGAAAAGACCCCTGAGCTTAAAAATGCCGGATGTGAAGTATGCCACGGCCCGGGCAGCCTTCATGTTGAAACAGAAGATCCGGATATGATTGTTGGAAAGGTCAGTATGGAAATCTGCAACCAGTGTCACAATAAAGACAGAATTGAGGCTTTTAATTTTAAACCGCTTTTGTTTGGCGGAGCACATTAAAATATATATTACTCAGGAGAATTCAGCTGATATGTTTGGAAAACTGCTTAAATCCTTCAGCAGCCGGCTGTGGCTCAAATTGTTGCTTCCGGTATCGTTTATTGTAATTCTGGTTATACTGGTCAATCTGTACTTCAATATCACATCACAGATAAAATCCGGTAAAACCCAGTTGGAAACCCAGAACCTGATGCTTGCCAATGCAGTTGAAGGCGGTATGTTTGATGCTCTGGCCACAGGAGACAATGATACGGTCAGGGCCCAGTTCAGACGTCTTTACAGCAAATCAAGGGATCTTAAAGTCTTTGTTTATGATTTTGAGGGAAATATTTCATTCAGTACAGACCAGAATTCAATTGGCAAAAAAATGAACATTTATTTTTCCGGAGAACCGGAAAAGCAGATGTCTTCCATGCTTGAAACCGGTCAGACAAATGATTCCTCTTTTTATGTGAAGATTGACGGCAAACCCTTTCTGGCAGCCAACTCTCCCATCCTTAATGAGCAGCGCTGCTTTCATTGCCATGGCAGAACCCGTAAGGTACTGGGCGGGATCTCGGTTTTTTCTTCGGCACTTGGCATGGATCAGGCCATACAGCATGGAAAAATGACCAGCATATTAATCGGTATAGCGGGGCTTGTCGTTATAATTGCTTTTATCTGGTTTTTCTTTCATTTTATAGTCAACAAGAAAATACATATGGTGCTGGATGCAACATCATATCTGCGTCAGAAGGACTTTACCCATATATATGATGTAAAGGAAGGCGATGAGATAAATCATATCCTTGCCAGAATCAATATGGTTACCAGTGATTTAAGGGAAGTAATCAAGCAGGTCGTGGATAATTCAGCCACCATTGTGGATTCTGCTTCTGATCTTAGTGCAATTTCAAGCAATCTTAATGAGGCCAGTGCTGATACTTCTGAAAAAGCCACCACTGTTTCTGCAGCAGCAGAAGAAATGAGCATCAATAATAAATCCATTGCAGCTTCAATGGAACAGTCCACAGAATCCCTGGGTGCCATTGCTTCTGCAATAGAAGAGATGAGTGCCACTGTAAATGAAATTTCAAAAAACATACATTCTTCCAGGGAAATTACAGTAAAGGTTGTGGAAGGATTTGAAATGATCAGCCAGGTGGTGAATGAACTTGGAGAAAGGGCCAATGATGTTGATATTGTAACAGATGAGATCAGGGATATTTCAGAACAGGTCAGCATGCTTGCCTTAAATGCCAAAATTGAGGCAGCAAGGGCAGGAGAGGCAGGCAAGGGGTTTGCCGTTGTTGCCCAGGAAATTACTGAACTTGCCGTTGAAACAGGTGAATCAACATTAAAGGCAGATGAAAAACTGCACTGGATTAAAGCCAAATCCAAAGAGATAACAAAAAAGGTTGATGGGCTCACCAGAATAGTAAAAGAATCTGATGACGCCATCTCAAGTATTTCTGCGGCCGTTGAGGAACAGAATGTGACCACCAGGGAGATTGCCAATAATATCAGTGATGTTTCATCAGAAATTGCTGATGTGAATCACAATGTGAATGAAGGTGCAACAGCAGCAGAGGAAATAGCAAGGGAAATAACCATGGTGGAAGACGGAGCTAAAAAAGTTCAGGATAACAGCTCCAAACTCAATGATAATGCGCTCGCCCTGTCAGCCATGGCAGACAGCTTTATGGAACTTGTCAGAAAATTCAAGGTATAGTAGCAGCCAGGCCATGCGCGCATTCAGGCTGGCATGATTTTTTTGTAAATGGTGTGATACAGGACAAGAATTTCCTGGATTTTTAAGACATACCCTGAGATGAAAAAACATACCAGAAATTCAACTGCAGTCAAAACTGAAATTGTAAAAGCTGCGGTAAACCCTGACGGGTCCATGAGGATTCTGAGCCCATGCGCTGAAACCTGCATAAGCCCGCCTATAACAAGGCTTATCAATACAATCTTCATAAAAAAGATATGCACTTCTTTTTTATGAAGATTGTTGTTTTTTCTGCTCCAGAATTCAAAAAGCAGAAAAGACTGAACCATTGCGGAAAGGGACAGGCCTAAGGCCACTCCCCTGGCTCCCATGATTTTCATAAGAAAAAAGATTACAGGCAGGCCTGATATCACGCATATGGTTGTAAAAACAGCAGGAAATATTGTATTCTGAATCGCATAATATCCCCTTGAGATAATGCTTGTTGCGGAAAATGCAAAAGCCCCTGCCATGAAAAAAGGCAGAATCGAGGCTGTCATTGCAGTTGCCTGTGCATCAAATTTTCCTCTTTGAAAGAGAATGAGAACAATCTCGTGACTTAATACCATGAACAGAATTGAAAAGGGGATGATCATGAAAATGAATTTTACAGTTCTGTTCAGAAGCTGGTTCAGCTCGTTTCTGTCATCTCTGGCTGCAAGCTTTGCCATGAAAGGATATGATGCCACACCTATTGCCTGACCGAACAGTCCGACAAGTATGAACATTATTCTGACACTGTAGTTCATTGCAGCAATATTGCCTTCGCTCAGGTATGAACCGAAAAATTTCAACAGAATTTCAGTTGAAAATGTCATGGTAAGGCCAAGCATCAGAGGAAGGGTAAGTTTTGTGTATTTTATCAGATCAGGATGTCTGATGCTGAAAACAGGGTAATATTTCACCCCAAGGGATCTTGCTCCCATTATCTGAAGGACAAAGTTGCCGATGAAAGCACCTGCCAGCACACCCCAGGCAAAGCCTTCCATACCCATTTTCTGTCCCAGTAAAAGCCCGCCTGCAATAATGCCAAGATTATATATAAGAGGGGCAAGTGCAGGAATGAAGAATTTTTCATTTGCAAACTGCACTGCCATCAAAAGGCCTCCAACAAAAAAGAAAAACTGGGCAGGCAGGATAATACGGGTCATTTTGACGGCAAGGGCAAATGTGACAGGGTCATTGAGTCCCGGAGCAGCAATATGCACAAACCATGGCGTCCATATCATTGTGACCGCCATGAACATGACAAGCAGCAGCCCAAAGCTGTTCAGTATGATGGAAAACACATGATATCCCTGTTCTTTTCTGCCGCAGGCAAGATACCTGGTAAAAATGGGGATAAAGGTTATGGAAAGAAATCCGCTTGCAACAATATGATTGAGAATTTCAGGGATTATAAAGGCAATCTGGTAGGCATCAACTCCTGCCTTGACTCCGCCTACATCTGCAATGGCAACTGCCCGGAATACGCCTATCAGGCGGCTGGCAAACACAGAGGCCATCATAATGAATGATGCAGCCCCAAGTTTTTTGAACATTTTTTTATCTGTCATATCATAAGTCCCCCAACGGTTTAACATATGGACAGTATAAATAAAAGAGCTGCCTGGAAAATAGTTTGACTGATCTGTGCCTGCAGAATATATTAAAGCAATAAAAGTAATTTGCATTCAATCACCGGGGTGAAAAAGGACAAATGGTAACAAGACTTGGAATATATTCTCTTCTGGCAGGTTTTTTTGTGGGTGTGTTCAATGGAATTTCACATTTTATGGGAGTAAATAATATATGGGTTAATCTTACTATCTCAAAACTGATCGGTCCTGATATGTCGGAATCTATTGCAGAGGCTGTAAACATTGAATCAATCCGGGGAATTTTATCATATCTCATATATGACCTGCCTTTTTTTTGTTTTCTGCTTGGCATGGGGGTATTGTTTCTGATTTTAAGCCTTTTTGTTAAAGAACATTGATATTGTTTGGCAAAGATATTGTCTGAAATGGATGAAAAAAAGAAAATATCCCGGTTAAATCCGGTTTCAAGAAGAAAATTTTTAAAATATGCCGTTTTTTCATCAGGGGCATTCATGATGCCTTTATGTTTTTCAGGATGTGCTGTAAATCCTGTTACAGGTGAGAATCAGCTTATGCTGGTATCACGCAGCCAGGAGATTGCGATTGACCGGCAGCGTTCAAAATTTCAGTTTTCTTCTGACTACGGCATTACCAGGGATGAAAAAATAAATGATTATATCGGTGAAGTGGGCAGAAAGCTTCTGCCCTATGTCCAACGCCCTGACATGCCGTATAATTTTCATTGTGTGAACGCGACATATATAAATGCCTATGCATTTCCAGGAGGCTCAATTGCAGCAACGCGCGGTATCCTTCTGAAGCTGGATAATGAGGCTCAGCTTGCTTCTCTGATCGGTCATGAACTGGGCCATGTCAATGCCCGCCACACTGCCCAGCAGATTTCAAAAGGGCAGATTGCTTCAATAATTGTGGGAGGGCTGGTACTTGCTGCAGATTCCAGAAATTCAGGTCTGGGAAATGTGGCAAGGAAACTTGGTATGCTGGGACAGGGTCTGCTTTTGTCAAAGTACAGCAGAGATCATGAAAGGCAGGCTGATTTTCTTGGCAATGCCTATATGGTGAAAGCAGGATATTCTTCCAGGGGATTTGTGCAGCTCATGCAGATGCTCAATTCATTGCACAAAAAAAAACCGGACAGCACCCAGATACTTTTTTCCAGCCATCCCATGAGTTCTGAAAGGCTTGCTGCGGCCCTTGCAAGAGAAAAGGGTATGTATGAGGCCAGTATCAATCATATGCTCGGCCATGAAAGATTCATGGACCGAACTTCTTCTCTGAGAGCAAAGAAAAAGGGCATAGAGCTTTTGCAGCACGGAGAATCCTTTCTGGGACAGAAAAAATATGCCATGGCTGAAAAAGTTTTTACTGATGCTGTAAATGAAATCAAAAACGATTATACTGCCCATGTTCTCATGGCCAAATGCCTTGTTCTTGAGAAAAAAGCATCAAAAGCACTGCCATATGCTGATAAGGCAAAACAATTGTATCCAGGCGAGGCCCAGGGGTATTTTGTTTCAGGACTGGCTAACCTTGGCCTGAAACACTGGACAGACGCATACCAGGATTTTGAATCCTGCGATAATGTACTACCGGGCAATCCCCAGGTAACTTTTTACAAGGGATACTGCCTGGAAAAGAACGGACAGTCATCCCCTGCTGCATCTGCTTATATGGCCTATCTCAAGCAGGTTGGCTATCAGCCTGGAAAATATTCAAAATACGCCTATGACCGCCTGAAAAAATGGGGGTATATCAATTAATCTTTTATGAAATTCTCAAGTCTTGGTCAATGTATTGATTTTCTTGAAAAACAAGGAGAACTTGTACGAATTACCCGTCAGGTTGACCCTGATCTTGAAATGGCGGAAATTACAAGGCAGGTATTTAATGCTCAGGGGCCTGCTCTGCTGTTTTCCAATATAAGTAATTCAAAATTTTCTGCTGTGTCAAACCTGTTCGGTACATGGAAGCGAACCCTTAAGATATTTGAGCCGCAGCTTGCATCTGTAAAAGCCCTTATTGATATCAGGTCTGATCCTGGCCTTTGTTTCCGGAATCCAGGCAGAATTCTCAAGGCCATTCCTGCGCTTGTACATTCCATGCCTTTGAAAACCCGTGCCCCAAAGGTTGCACAGAACAGATGCACAATAGATGACCTTCCCATGATACGCTGCTGGCCTGAAGACGGAGGCGCTTTTATTCTGCTGCCCCAGGTTTTTTCAACTGACCCTGAAACAGACAATATATTTACTTCCAACCTTGGCATGTACAGAATCCAGATATCTGGAAACGAGTATGACAATGGCCGTGAAATAGGGCTTCACTACCAGCTGCACCGCGGAATAGGCAACCATCATAAAAAGGCTCTTGAAATGAAAAAACCCCTGCGGGTAAGCATATTCATTGGAGGCCCTCCTGCCCATACCCTTGCTGCCATAATGCCCCTGCCTGAAAATGTCCCTGAAATTGCCTTTGCAGGCGCACTGGCAGGAAAAAATTTCAGGTATTGCGTGAAAAATGGTTTTGTTCTGTCAGGGGATGCAGATTTCTGTATAACAGGAACCATTGATCCCGGCAGAATGAAACCTGAAGGCCCGTTTGGGGATCATCTTGGATATTATTCCCTTGAACATGAATATCCATTTGTAAGGGTCGAGAATGTATATCACAGGCCAAATGCAGTTTTTCCGTTTACAATTGTGGGCCGGCCTCCACAGGAGGATTCCAATTTCGGAAAACTGATCCACGAACTGACAGGCTCGGCAATAAAACATGAAATTCCAGGTGTTACAGCAGTCAATGCTGTGGATGATGCAGGAGTGCATCCTCTGCTGCTTGCAAAGGCACATGAAAGATATCTTCCGTTTGAAAAAAGAAAACCAAGGGAAATTTTAACCCATGCAGCAAGAATCCTTGGCACAGGTCAGTTATCTTTGGCAAAATATCTTTTCATATGCGCACATGAAGACAGCCCGGGCCTTGATGTCAGGGATGAAAAAGCCTTTTTTGCTCATATGCTGGAACGTATTGATTTTAAAACTGATCTTCATTTTATTACCCATACAACCATGGACACGCTTGATTATTCCTCTTCCTGCATTAATCAGGGATCAAAGTTAATTGCTGCTGCAGCAGGAGAGAAAAAAAGAATCCTGAAATCAGAATTTTCTGAATCATTTTCCCTGCCTGAAGGATTCTGCTGCCCGCAGATTGCAGCGCCGGGAATAATAGTGGTCAAAGGCCCTGAATTTACCGGGTATTCAAAGGGAAGAAAACATATAAATTCACTTAAAAAACATTTGGCTGTTCAGAAAAACCTGTCTGGTTTTCCCCTTGTTGTTGTGGCAGATGATCCGGTGTTTGCTGCCAGGACTTTTTCAAATTTTTTATGGGTATGTTTCTCACGATCCAATCCTTCACATGATGTTTATGGAGTAGGTGAAAAAACCATGTTCAAGCACTGGCAATGTGCAGGTCCCCTTATTATTGATGCCAGGATTAAACCGTTTCATGCCAGGGAACTTGTCAGTGACAGGAAAACAGCCGAAAAAGTCAGGGAACTGGCCGTACGGGGAGGGCCTCTGGCCGGCATAATATAAGATAAGGAAACTATATGAGAATGGAAAAATTGTCTGTAAAAAAGATTGCAATGGGACTACTGGTTTTTGTGGCAGTTGTTTATACCATTGCAGGATTTTTTCTGGTTCCTGTCATTGGCAGGCATGTAATAAAACAGCAGCTTGAAGCCTCGCTTCACAGACAGGTTTCCATGGGGAAACTTAAGGTGAATCCCTATAGTTTCACAATATCACTCAATGATTTATTGATAAAAGACAGGGATGGTAAAGTTTTTTTCAGGGCCTCAGATATTCTGGCTGATTTGAGTGCTTCATCCATATTCACTTTATGTCCTGTGATTTCAGAGCTCTATCTGAAATCGCCTCTTGTCAGTATTATAAGAAACAGGGACGGATCCTTTAATTTTTCAGATCTTGCAGATTCATCTGACAGACATGAACCAGATCAGTCAGACCATATGCCTGCATTTACCTTTAAAAATATTCATATCAGCAATGGAAGTATAAATTTTACTGATGATAAGTCCGATACAGTACACAGGCTTGAAAGACTGGATATTAAAATCCCGTTTTTAAGTACCAGACCAAAATACATGCACAAAAAATCTGTACTTGATCTTAAATTTATACTGAACAAAGCAAAGTTTAAAATTCATGCCAGTATGACACCATTTGCTAGAACACGGGATATTTCAGCAAAAATAAAAGTTACAGGCATGGATGCGGTTCATTATCTTTCATATCTGCCTGTCCCGGAAACGATAAAGCTTAAACATCTTGATATCGGTCTGGACATTAATGCTGATTATTGTATACAGGATTCACAGAATCAGCTGAAACTGTCCGGGAAGCTTGATCTTATAAATTGCGATATTGAGGACAGAAACTCCAGCCGGATTCTCAAGTTCTCAGGCCTGAGTGTGGATATTGCAAAGGCAGATATTTTCGGGCGTAGTTTTCTGATCTCAAAACTTATTGTAAAAGACCCTGATATTAATCTTGTGCTGGACAAACAGGGCATTTTGAACGTATCAGCCCTGCTTCAGAATACAAAACCAGCAAACAATAATGATACCGGGGCTGAGTTGAGTTCTGATGATCATCATGACCTGACGGTTAAACTGGATGATTTTGAAATCATGAACGGCATGGTTTTTTTTCATGATTTTAATTGCAAAAAACACTTTGACCTGAAAATTTTCCCCTTGAATGCCAGAGTGCATGATTTCAGGTTCAAGGATAAGATTTCAGGCAGATACAAAATAGATTTTGCAACCAGGGCCGGTGAAAAAATAAGTTCAGAGGGCAGCTTTGGTACAGATCCGGTTCTGGCTGAAGGGCAGATAAAGATTTCTGACCTTGTCATTAACAGATATGCCCCATATTATGAAAACTTCACAGGATGCATTGTTAAAAACGGTAAAATCAATCTTGACGGCGGTTTTAAATTCAGCTTTCATGCGGAAAACCCTGTTATGTCGCTAAAACCGCTTAATATTGAAATTGCGAATCTTTCAATTTGCGATGGGAAGACAGGAAACAGCATGATTGAAATGCCTGAATTCAAAATTGCAGATGCATCATTTGATTCCGAATCTTCAGACGTCAATGCAGGAAAAATTACAGCAGAAAATGCAAGGATCTTAGTGAAGCGAAATAGGAACGGACAGATGAATCTGGCTCATATTGTTATTGCGCCGCCTGAAGACAGACAGAAAAATCCCTCAGATACTGCCCGCAAATGGAAGATCGGCCTGGATTCACTGTCTGCTGAAAATTTTACCCTGAAATTTGTGGATATGGTTCCTGGCAACCCTGCTGCAATTGATCTTTCCAATATTAATATCAATGCCATGAATCTGAAAAATTCTCCCCATGAGAAAGGCACCATAAATGCAGACATGAACTGGAATAAACAAGGCAGGATAAATATCAAAGGCAATGTTTTCCCAGGTGACATGAAAGCAGATTTTGATATCGGGCTTAAAGGGATTGATATAAAATCCATGCAGCCGTATTTTACAGATATTGTGAAAATACTGGTGACGGATGGAGAAATTCATGCCACAGGAAAACTCAGAATCAATGGTATGGGCAGATCTAAGCCGGATATCGGATTTTCAGGCCAGGCATCTGTAACCGATTTCATCAGCCTTGACAAACAGAATGCTGAAAAATTTTTTCAATGCAGTTCCTTTTATGTATCAGGACTTGATGTTTCAGTTTTTCCTCTGAAAGTAAGGATAAAGGATATCTCTTTAACTGATTTCTATTCAAGGATAAGTATTGACAAAAAGGGGAATCTTAACCTGAGTTCAATTTTTCAACATGACAGACCTGATATCCAGGCAAAAAATAACTCTGATGCTCCGGCAGGCACCAAGCCTCATAATAATAATCCTGCTGATATAAACATAAGCAATATAACATTGCAGGGAGGGAAAATAGATTTTTCAGATTGTTTTACCAGGCCTAATTTCAGAACCGGCATGAGCCAGATAGCCGGGTCGGTAAAGGGCCTGTCATCCCGAGACGGAACCCGTGCAGCCCTGCGTTTCAGGGGGGTGCACGGTCAGTCTTCTCCCCTTGATATTTCAGGTACTGTCAATCCGCTTGCTGCAAAGAAATCCGCTGATATCCATGTTTTATTCAAAAATATTGAATTAAGTGATTTCACTCCCTACGCAGCAAAATATCTTGGCTATAAAATAAAAAAGGGAAAACTGATTCTTGATCTTTCATATAAGATTAATGGCAATAAGCTGGAATCTGACAACCGCATAAGATTTGACCGTTTTACACTGGGTGAAAAGGTTGACAGTCCGGATGCAACTTCCCTGCCTGTTGCCCTTGCAATAGCCCTGTTAAAGGACAGTTCCGGCCAGATTAATCTTGATCTTCCAGTTTCCGGCCAGATTAATGATCCTGAATTTAAGATTGGCTCAATTATTCTGAAAATGGTTACTAATCTTGTCCTGAAGGTTGTGACATCTCCTTTTTCCGTCATAGGTTCCATGTTTGGAGGAGGTGAAGAACTTGCCCAGGTGGATTTTGATTATGGAAGTTCTGAAATCAGAGGAGAAAACTTTGGAAAAATAGACAAACTTGTCACTATCCTTGAACAGAAACCAGATATCAGTCTGGAAATTCAGGGAGGCTACGATGCCCAGAAAGATGCTGAAGCCCTGAGGATGAAAAAATTCAACGATATGCTCAAGGCTGTCAAACTGAAAAAAATGGCAGCCTCAGACGCTGAAATCAGGACCCTTAAGGATGTGACTCTTAAAAAAGGCGATATGGCAGGATATATTGAAACAGCATATGCCCAGGCTTTATTTCCAAAACCAAGGGACAAAAAAGGGAAGGAAAAGCAGATTGACATAAATGAAAAGAAAAAACTGCTTTTCACAAATATTAAGGTCGGAAAGGATGACCTCAGGTTTCTTGCCATGGACCGTGCACAGAAAGTAAAGGCGTTGATAGCTTCAAAAGGCAGGATAAAAGATGCAAGGATTTTTCTGGTTGAACCGGACGAAGGTACGGATTCCGGCAGAAACGGCAGTAATACCAAAGGCAGTATAGTAAAATTTTCTTTTAAATAAATCAGATCAGGGAGCTTCAGAACCATGGATGAAAAACCATTAAAAAGCGTTTATTTCCATTTCAGATTTAAATTTCTCGCATTGACTGCCATTTTTTTTCTGCTTTGGATTATTCTTTCCACATCCACGGAATTCAGTCAGTTTGCCCAGAGTGACCAGTTCAGGCTGCTCGGGCCTTTTTTTATCAGTTCAGGGGTTTTTTATCTGATTTTCAGGAAAGTACCGATCAAATGTCCGTATTGCGGCAGGCTGGTATCAACACGCAAAGACTGGAAATGTACATCATGCGGTAAGATGCAGGGCAAAAAACGGTTTTTGATTGATAAATGCGTGCATTGCCGCCAGATCCTTGCAAGTTCTTTTTGTGACCATTGTAAAAAAGAGTTCAGGCTTTAAGTTTCACAATTACGTTTGTACCTTCGTCCAAGGTACTTGTGATATCAATGGTACCTGAATGGCTTTTTATGATGCTTCTTGCAAGACAGAGCCCCAAGCCCCTGGCATTTTTTTTGTTGGCCGTAAAATAGGGCCTGAAAATTTCCTCTAGATGCTCAGGTGCTATGCCGTAACCTATATCGCTGATTGTTATTTTTATATATTTTTTGCCGTACGAGCTTGAAACAGATATGATTCCATGAGAATCAATGGCTTCAAAGGCATTTTTTACCAGTTCGCGGAATGCTTTTTCCATGCTTTTTGCCTTTACCTTTATTTCAGGTATATTCCCGAATTCGGTCTGAACATCAATTTTTGATTCAGTTTCTGCACGAAATTTTTTTAATATATTTTCAAGCATGGCGTTGATATCAGTTTCTTCAGGTATTTCATCATGTTCCGGGATAAATTTTGCAATATCCTTAATGGTTTTTTTGATACGGTTAAGGCCTGCTTTTGAATCCTGTATTATTGCAGAATATTTTTCCATTGTTTCTTCAATATTAATATTCTTTTTGAGCTGATCAATATCTCCGGCAGTTTCATCTTCTTTGCCCTGTGCCTTTGTGTCTGAATGAGAAGCAATGATATTGCTGAAAATTTCATATTTTTCAAGCATGTTGTTCATATCAGTGTAAAACCGGTCAATGGTATCAAGATTTTTTCTAATATTTCTGCTTTCTGAATCAATCTTTGGCAAGCCGGCAGATGAAATATCTCCCACAGCAGCAAGCCTGTAAGTTTGCTGCAGTTCTTTTTCGCTGGCTTTTAATGCCTGGATTGCCTTTTCCAGCCGCTGTTTCTTTGTATCCAGCATTTTTTCAAGGCTTCTGTTGTATTTGGTAAGATTGGATTCTGCTACAATTCGCCTTGCGATTTCCTCATTGAGCCGTATGTTTTTTTCTCTGATCTGTTTTGACTGATTTTCCAGTTCCACAAGATGCATATAGGATCTTAAAGCAGTTGTGACGGTTGTGAAAAGTTTCTGGGAAGTCAGTTCAGTCTTTTCCTTGTAATCATTGATGTCATAATTTACTATAATCTCTTTTTCAGGGGCTTTTCCCGGCTGCCCTGTCCGCAGAATGATTCTTAATTTGTCATTTTTTTCCTTTTCCCTTATAAACTTTGCAACTTCAAGCCCTGCATCATTGGTTTCCATGACAACATCAAGCAGGATACAGGCAGCATCCGGATGATCTCTGACAAGCTGTTCAGCTTCCTTTGCAGAATATGCAGAATAAAATTCCAGAGTACGGCCCATATAGAAATAATCAGACAATACAAGCTTTGTCATTGTATGGACCTGTTTTTCATCATCAACGATCAGAAGTTTGAATTTTTCATTATGTTTTTTTTTAAATCTTTGATCTGGTTTTGATTCATCAGCAAAAACAATGGTATCATTTTGTTCAGGGTTTTTAGATATAATATTCATAAGTTTTTCTCCGAAAAGAAGAAAATAAATTTGATGACTGGATGTGTTCAAGAATATTAAAAAAAATGTTGGTTGTCAATCCGACAATTGGAAAACCGGCAGTTAAGGGGAAGTGTCACCTACATAAGGCCTGTGAATTCAATGCTTAATTTCTGCTGAAGCTTTTCAGTCATTTTGAAAATTTCTTTAAGCATGATCTGGTCAAAAGATGAAAGACTGTGCGGAAAAATATAATTGTCAGGCTGTTTCTCCTCATCCATTATGGCTGTGATCTGTCTTAAGAACCTTAAACGCATCATATAGTTGTAGGCAGCGACAATATCGGTATATTCCTTTGGGGTCAGTGCATGTCTTGCAGAAAGTCTGAACAGCCTTGCAAGTGTGTTTGTCTGTGAAATT
>Ga0256846_1000293_pt1 | contig 21375 bp, 24 predicted proteins | sample TevniametaG_FD_189098 | JGI IMG/M metagenome (GOLD analysis project Ga0256846, IMG submission 189098) | Tube worm associated microbial communities from hydrothermal vent at the East Pacific Rise, Pacific Ocean - Tevnia | ecosystem: Host-associated > Annelida > Integument > Unclassified ...
ATCGGAAATAATCAGATCGGGATCAAATTTCATCTTTATTCCGAGTCCGTAGCAACTTTCACATGCACCGAAAGGACTGTTAAACGAAAACATCCCCTCCTTGCCATCTGCTATCTTCGATGCAATCTTCGCAGGAGATTGAGCTTCAATCCCGATACCGTGTTCAGGGCAGTAAGGGTCCCTATCCTTAAACAATGGGGTCAGGTCTTTATTTAGAGTTTCGGGAATGATTTGATTGTTTATTCATTACTAATTCGTACTAAATTATTTTAATTGATAGTGTTTTAAAGTTCAAAAAATAATTCTACAGAAACAGGATTAATTCCATCGTAGTATATTTTTTTGTAATGGAACCTGTTTTCTTTCACTTTTTTTTTATATAATATATATATCTCTCCCTTAGGAAGATTAAAAATTTTAAAATTTCCATGTTTATCAGCTCTGAAATTATCCATTTTCGGTTTGTCAGCGTCTACATTGTATAGAACTTTTATGTATGCATGAGATCCGGGTTTATTTGAGTTTCTAATCTTGCATATACCTTGAATGGAGATTTTTACTTTTGGAATAACTAAATTTACTTTAGTCCTATGCTCCCCCTCTTCCAAATTAAGAGAAATCTGATCTTGTTCAGGGAAACCATCCAAATAAAAAAGAATAGCACGGCTTCCTTCACTAATTCCTCTAATTAAATAAGAACCATCAGGTTGAATTTTTGCAGGATTACTAAAAAAGCTAAGTGCACTAACTTTACCGGTAATGGGTGTTCCATCCAAAGAAATCACTTTTCCGGAAACTTTACATTCTTTTTTAATTTGAAAATTAATATTTCTTATGTTTTTCCCTTTAACATTAATCTTCTTTATACCTTGTCTAAATGGTTCTACATACCCATTAGTTCTTCCAAGACTCATTTCATAAAGACCGTTACTTAAATATATACTAAAGTTGCCATTTTTATCAGTATGCAAAAACTTTGTACTTCCTGATGAATTATTTCTCATGATCTCAACTATTATTGGGACATTATGAATCCCTTTACCATGACAATAAACCCCTCCGGAAATTTTATATTCCACCTCAGCATTTAGAACAATAAAACTAAAAAAAACAAAACCGGTAAATATTAACAATCTTAATCGCATTTACGACGAAAATACCAAATCAAAACTTTTTTGTCAAAAGTAATTCAAGATATAACACTTATTTCCCGCTTTTATTTTAAAAAATCTTAAGTTGAGAAAGAAAGCTATATTCTGGCTGGGGCAAAAAGATGACAAAAAAGTAATTAATTTTTTTGAAAATATACTTTTAAAATAACAGGATGCATTAGAGGGCGGTTTAACGCTGCCCTCTTTTTCTAATAGTTAACCCCTGCCGCTTTAACATTCGCCGCATCGAATGCGTGACAAGGTGTTACGGCATAGACCATGCCACAGTTCGGACACTTGCTCTCAAAATTTTCCATCTCAAAATCCGTTTCACAATTCTCACACTTTATCATAAGTGGCATGGGCATCGCTTGAATGTCAAATCCCATCATCCTTACCTTATCCGCTACCTGTTTACCATTCTCAAAACTTCCGGAACATCCGTCATGCATATTTTCCTCCTCTTATAAATCTTCCTTGGAGAGTATATCTCCATGCCTCAATTTTTTTCTCATATTCTGAATTACCGAATCCTTTTTCTCAAGATCGGATAATATTCTTCTTTCCTCATCGGAAGTTGTTATAACCTTTTTTATCCCACCGTTATTAATAACAATCCTCCTGTCCCCCATTAAAGCAAGCAACGGATCATGCGTTGCCATCAAAACTATTTTAGACTCCCCGACAAGAAGGCTAAGAGCTTTTTTTCGGTCGATCCCTGCATTTTCTATTTCATCTATAAGAACGATAGGAGAACTGCTTAAAATTGCCGTATCCGCTATCATTAGAGCTCGTGACTGACCACCGCTTAAGCTTGTTATCGGAGTATCGGTATCAAATTTTTCACCTGCAAGTTTATTCGCCTCATCAATTATCTTTTTAACAATCGACTCCTCATTGACAACCATCCTGCTCTTTGCATGGAGTTCTAAAAATTCACTTACGGTCAGATCCATAACAAAATTCATATTTTGCGATAATTGAGCAACCAGCTTTTTCCCCGATGAGAATCTCCACTTCTTATCCGGAATTTCATTATTAATCAGTATCTTTCTCATGGTCGGAGTGTCAGCCTGAGCTGTCCATTCAATATCGGCAAGGAGTCTGCTTTTCCCTGATCCGGTCGGTCCGACAAGGGAAATTATCTCACCTAAATTTATCTCAATAGGATCAAAATCTTCATCTTTTCCAGATTTATCTTTACCCGGAATAATTTTTAATTTTGTTACCCTTTCATCTCCGTCCTCACCGAGAAACTCCGACATCTGATCAATATAGTCTGAAATGTTATCTGAGAAATTATCTATATCAAGAACTTTATCTTCAATCTCTTCCTCTTCGATGGTGTCTAACAATTCGGCAATCGTCAGATTCTCTTTCCCTTTAATATCAATGAGATTATCTTCAAAGAAACCGGTAACAAAGGGGTACTCATCTAATAAAACAGCTATCTTTTTCTCATTCATCTCTTTACCGTTTATCATTCCCGATCCTTTCCGTTAATATCTATTTTCCTTACATTTCCCATCTGATACGACTCTCCTATCCTTGTCTCTCCGAGACAATAAGAGCAAAGTGCAGCCGGCATGGAAAATCTTAATTTCTTCCCTTTTAAGCTCTCGACATGATCCTTTTCATCGTAAAGCAATGTGGATAATTCAAATGCACCCTGTCCGTTGAGACCGTTTACGTGCATAACAACCGCTCCCGGATTTACCATATTTACACGAGAAGCAAAAACCTCTCTCTCCGCCTGAGATACTATATCTCCTTTGGTAATAACTGCAATGTCCGCCATTCTCAACATAGGTCCGATCTTTTTCGGGGTATTGATACCGCTCAAATTATCAAGGACACATATTGCTTTGATATCTTTGATATAGGGGGAACAACGGTTACATAACCCCGCACTTTCGGTTATCAGAAGATCAAGCCCCTCACTTTTCCCCCACTCCGTAACCTCTTCAATATTACTTACAAAATAATGATCCGGACATAATGTACCGGAAAGTCCTTTCCTTACGGGTACACCCGCTTTTTTATATAAAATATCATCATCCGTTGCCAGTGCGTCGAATTTGACTACCCCGATGTTTAAACCTCTTCCCTGAAAAGCTTTTATTGTTTTTATTATAACCGAAGTCTTCCCCGAAGACGGAGGACCCGAAAATGTTACAAGATTCATTTTATCCTACCCTGTCGATCTGTTGAATATATCCTCACATTTTTTTATTAGAGAGGCAATATCATTTGAATATATAAAATCCCAACCTATCCACATAAACTTATTCTTTGCAGGGATCCCATTGTCAACATCAGGATTTGTACTTGGGAACAAACCTCTGTGTGACAATATCTCTCCCACCTCCACCGAAGCAAAAAAATCTACAAGCGGTTTTAGGCGGGTCTCCTTTTCCGTTTTGGAAAGCATAAATATCGGACTTATTATTGAGCCGTCTTTTGGCCATACTGCAACCATGGGTCCGTCACCTTTTGTCATCTTTGTGAAAAAATACGGCATTATTGTAACTGTCGGACGATTCGTTTTCTTTTTATCGGACTTTACCATTTGAGAAGGATGCAAGTCTTCTAACAAACTTTTTCCAAGTTGTGAAACAGCACCTTCACCGTATTTTTTATAAATATTCAGTAATATGGCATTGAAAAGATCAAAATCTCCAATGGGAAGACTCACGCTTTTCTCAAATTCCGGCTTAAGTATATCCTCCCAACTCTCCGGCATTTTCCTTCCGTTTAATTCATTTTTATTTACCAGAAAAACCGCCGGAACCACACCTATAACCGAATAGTGCCCTTTCGGATCTTTTAAATCTATTTCATCATTATCAAACATAGGGTTGAGTTTCTTAAAACCGGTTAAATCTCTAAAAATTTCCTGTTTTTTAAACTTCCCTAGAAGATTTTCATCAAAGAAAAGGTCAAAACCGGCAGAAATAAAAAGATCGGAAATATTCTTTTCATCCACCTCCTCTTTAAGGATATCTTTCAGCCAATCAAGTCCCATTGACGCCGCTTTAAGCTCGTACCCGATATCATAATCATGATTTTTTCTATATTTTTTTATAAAATTTTCAAGGGATTCGGTCAAAGGTATCCTTACCGGACAGGGTAGCAATCCTTCGATTTTTAACATATTATTTTTTCCGGAAATAGAACCGGCCGAATCTAAGTCTGATTTTTGTTCAATGACATCTACAAGCAAATCCGTAAACGTTTCCAAATTGATTTTCTTAACGAGCAGTGCGTTTTTCAGTGTGATCGACTTTCCGAATTTTTCCCTTTTTTCCAATACCCCCATCTGATCAAACCCTTTTAAGACAAATATCGGTATTGTTTCAGGATACTTTTTCGTGATATCGAACAGAGTATCGTTCATATTAATATATTCGTTTCCCATTATCCTTTTTCCCTATTTGAATCTAAAATAATATCGGGACTGATAATTACCAAAGCCCGCGATAAATTATTTATTTATGCTTATGTTCTTTCTTGCACTTTCCTTTTTTATCGGCTTCTTTTTTTTTACAACACTTTTCTTTGCTTTTGCATTTGGTTCTGGAGTATATCATTTCCATACTTTTAAATTCGGGTAAATTACCTGTGGTCATAAACATCTCAAATTTATAAGTATCCTTATCCACTATCGTTGTAACCATCCTGACTTTCTGCTTGCTGCCGGTCATAAAATCATCCCACACTCCGGTATCTGTTCTTATTTTCCCTGTTTTATCAAGAGTGCCTTCAAATGGGAATATACTTGTGGCGGTTGAATCAAGCCAGTACCCTACAAATTTTTTCTTTAAATTATCAAATCCGACAACGGACATTCCGGTAAATTTTTTCCCCATACTTGATCCGCTCATATGAGCTACGAGAAACCGACCACCCATAATCATTTCGGCTCTGTCTGTTCCTGTAGATTCAATCGGTTTGTCACCGGGTTTCATCCACATCTTTGAGGTGGAAGTCCATTTCCCTGTAAAATATTCAAGTCCTTTGTGGAATTGACCCGGAGTAGCATATTCCATCCACTTCTTCATCATTAACTTATTTTCCGCTGAGTTTCCATCTGCAAATGTATTGAACGCAAAAGCTAAAATAATAATTAAAATCAATGCTAAATATCTTTTCATTTTTATCTCCTTTAGTCTTATGTAACCATTTTAGTATAGTTGTCTAAAAAAGTAAACTATTTTTAAAATTTTATTTTATCTTCCCTACCGATATGAATAAAATTGAATAAAACTAATTTTTATGTTAGGTATCTCAGATGCTCTCTAAAAAATGTATAGGCATCTTATCTTTCAATAAAAAGAATATCACAAAAAGGTGTGTCGATTCGGTTTTAAATTCAGGATACGATCCCGATTCGGTTTTTCTTCTCCACAACGGTTCCGATAACACGGTAAAAAGAGAGTTGGAACTTCAATATCCGTCAATTAACCATAAATCCGTTACTGAAAACAGAGGATATTCAGGCGGATTCAATGATCTTATGAGATGGATATTTTCATCGGGTGGAAACTCCGTCCTTTTCCTTACCAACGATACTATCATAATTGAAGATACACTCGAAAAATGTCTTAAGACCTATCATGAAACAAAAACCGGTATCATTATCCCCACCATCTACTATATTAAATATCCTGATAAGATCGATTCAAGCGGAGGTTTTTTTGATATTAGCAGAGCAACTCTCTCACATTATCATGAGGAAAAGTTACCACTGTTTTTAAAACCCGAAAGAGACTATGTCCCCGGAACCGCATTTTGGATCACAAAGGATATTTTTTTGGCAACCGGAGGAATGGATGAGAGCTATCATACTTACTGGGAAGATGCGGATTTATCGTTTCGCTGTCATGAATCCGACATAAAAATAGCCCGGAGCCATGGAGCAAAAATATTTCACGGAGTAGGACAAACCTGCCACAAGAAACCTCTTTATACAACCTTTTATTTCCAAAGAAACAGGATAAGGTTCTGTAAAAAATTTCTATTCGGGAAAGAATTGCAAAGATCTCTGGACATTATCGGAAAAGAGATCGGAGAAATGAAAAATAAAGCGGAAGCAAAAGATAACCGAAAAAAGATTGAGTATTTAAAAGAACTGAAAGGCACTTTAAACTCATTTTCTCTGTAACATATGTACTAACCGAGCGTACAATTGTTATAGGAGAAAAAAAATGAAAATAACAAAACATATGGTACTTCCTGTTTTACTTTCAGCGATTTTTGCACTTTCGCTTGTATCACCCGCATACGGATACAATCTTCAGAACAAGTTTATCCCTTCCGATGCAACATGGTTGATACATCTTGATTTCAAGGTTTTACTTAAAACAAAAATATGGGATGAAATATTTCAGGGGGAAAAGAAAAAAATATTTAATAGTAGGGAAAGAAAATTTTTTAAAAAAGGAAAAGATGAACTGGTTAAAGAACTGAATTTTGATATATTAAACGATCTGAATTCTGTTTCTATCTACGGAAAGTCCAAAAGGGGGGGAAATGCAGTTGTTATTCTATCCGGAAAATTTGATCGACAAAAAATTATCCGAAAACTGAATTCCATAAAACACTTGGATAAATCCAAATACGGCAATTTAGACGTATATAGCTGGGATAATGATAATTTCGGCTCATTTATTAATGGAGATCTTCTCATAATTACACACAGTAAAAAAAATCTTGAATCTGCTCTGGACATTATTAAAGGGAAAAGTACAAATTTCATCGGTACTGATCTTTTCAAAAGATTAAAAGAGATTCCTCATAATTCGATCCTGTTTGCACTCACGGAAAATCTATCGTCACTTGTAGGCAAACACCTTAAAGCACCCGTTATAATAAATAAATCAAGAATGGCATTTTTTCTTGCTCTTGAAAAGAACAGCGGCATAAAATTATTATTAAAGCTCTATACAGAATCTCGGGAAGCAGCAAAAAATATCATGCAGATCGGTAACGGACTTCTCGCACTTGCCAGATTTAATGAAAATGAATTAAAAGAAGAATTGGAATTATTCAATTCAATAAAAATATCTGTAAACGGAAAAATAGTAAAAGCCGATTTGCTAATTCCATCAGGTTTTATTCTAAAAAATATTCACAAATATTAAAATATATTTTGGAAAATAATTTAACGGACAAGGAGCTCGTTCTCAAAACGATCAATGGTTGGGACGAAGGGTTCGAACAACTCATAAAGAGGTATAGCAGAAAGCTGTACCTCTTTATTTTTAATAGAACATCCAACAGGGAGGACACGGAAGACATTGTTCAGGAAACGTTTCTCAAAGCATACAAAAACCTTTCGGAATATAACCCCAGATGGAAATTTTCCACCTGGATTTATACTATCGCATTCAGAACAGCTGTGAGCCATTTCAGACATAAAAATATCAGCAACAATTATCCCTCAGCTGAAGTATCTTCCATATTAACTCCGGAAGAAGAATTACTGAAAACCGATATTAATAATATCTGGTCTCAAGCACGAAAACTTGGGAAAAGCAAATTCGAGATTCTCTGGCTTCGTTATAAAGAGGGAATGACATTGAAAGAAATTGGAAAAATAATTAACAAAAGTCCCGTAAATACACGCGTCACTCTACATCGGGCAAAAACTGCATTAACAAAGATTATAATTGTTTCGGATGAAACAAATAGCGTCATCAACAGAAATATTGGGAAAAATGTGGTATAAGAGGTTTAATATGAGATGTTTACTAACAAGAATAATAATAAACAGGATGGAAGAGTCCGGTAAATCGTTGCCGAAAATAGCATCAAATCATATTTTGAATTGCCCTGAATGCAGAACTTACATGAAAGTCGGGAAAACAATGAGCATGACCGATCCTGTTTCTAATATTTCCGAAAATTTAATTCACAACCTTAACAAGAAGATAGTATTGAGATTGGATCATTCAGCGAAAAAAAAAGAACCGAAATTTTCCGGAAATCTTTTTTTGAGAATTTCAATAACCACCTCTATGCTTATCCTGATTATTACCGCAGGAATTATAATTATGAATATTAATAAAAAAACTACTGTATCCACAAATAAACAACCTCTTTTTTCAGTAAAGATTGAAAAGGACCTGATAAATCTAAACAAGCTTTTAACACGGGTCGAATCACCTATTATCGAAGAAGCAGACAAACTTAAGAGTTCTTTAAAATTAGCTGAAACCTATCTTCGATCTGTAATTGATTTCGGATTACCTGAAATTCAGGATTGATTGTTTTTATCTTGAATTGATAAATTTATCAACAGATTCGATAGTTCCGAGATCATGGTATGAATCAATGTAAAACACTTTCGGATCCAATTCTGCGAGCAAATACTCTTTACTTTCCCTCTTTTCAACAGAATCGATCAAAAATTCATACAATTGTTCCGCAACCGAATATCGGAAACCGTAAATTCCCCAAAAACCATTATATTTATTCAGGTTTTCTTTCGGTTTATCCGTAAAATACTCAATTTTGTCGTTAATAACCCTAACAGCTCCAAGAGAGGATAATTTCTTCCGGTCAGTGCAATTTATCACACCAAAAACCACTTTTTCCTTTTCAAGAATGTTTGCAGCCTTACTTATCAGAGTATCCCCGTCTCCGTTTAAATAAATCATGTCATTGGAACCGAATTTAATAAACGTATCCGGTAGAAGCACAATATTAATTTCGGTAAAAATATTATTTGCGGAATATACCGAACCGGGCCACTCCCTAAAATAATTGTTAAACATTACATAATTCACAGCAATATTGGGAAGTTGCTCGGAAACATAACGAAAAACACTCTCTTTTCCGGGCTTAATAACAACAACAACTCCAATCCTGATATCCAATTCTTTCCGTATTTTTGAGTCGTGAAATGCTTTTATATGTTCAAGAGAAAAATCAATTATCTTTTTCCCGGGATAGATTTCAAATAATTCTTTAGGGCATTGTGCTCCGAGTCTCTTTCCATCTCCTGCACTTGGCAGAATAATTGTTACCCTTTTCATATTATTTCTCCGCCCGAAACAACAATGCATCACTACCGATTGAATATTCTCTGCGATCAAACCCTCCATAAAATTCAAGCTTATGAAATCCGGATTTAGATAATCCTGCTTCAATATCATCCTTATTAATAGGATAAAGCATTATCTTATTCTCATACCATTTTTGTTCTTTCTTAACAAACAATTTACCGGTGAATTCTACGATTTCACCTTCTCTTTTAAAAATATTTTTTCTTTCAAAGTTAAATTCATTAGTCTCAATATTACTAAACGTAAAGGAGATTTTATCAGCAAACTTTTCATAATTAACTATTTGGGACAAAAAAATCCCTCCCTTTTTTAAAACAGAGAATACGGACTTAAAAAAAGTTGATATTTCATCGGCAGAATCAAGGTGGACAAGTGTATTCCCCAGGCAAGTAATAATATCAAAACTTTCCCCTTTAACCGCCATTGAGATATCTCTCATATCGGCAAAAATAAATTCAGCGGAAGATTTCCTCTTTATTTTTTTCTCTCCGGCAATACTCAACAAATACCGATTATTATCAATCCCGACAGCAGAATAGCCGAGTTCTTCGGAAAACAAGACACATTCTCCGGTGGCACACCCGATATCAAGATAAGAGTCGGCGGATTTATAAAACATTGATTTTAAAAACAACTCTTTTTTTTCTGAAAATGGAAAAATCCGATCATAAAAACCCGACAAAACTTGATAGAATGATATTTTTTTCTCCTTTACGAAATTAAGTATATAGTATAAAGCTCCAAATGAACAGAAGAAAAACAAAGAGTTGTTTAATATCTTGGACTATCTTCCGGACAAGTCTCTTTTCTGCTTTTTCAAGATATTTAAGACTGTCTTTTACCTGTTTAAAAGGGATTTATCACTATGTGGACATGTATCTAATGTATAAATTTAAATCTTTTGAGAAATTTTTTACCTTAATTATTAACAAAGATTCAAGGGACAAGATCGCTTGACACAACCTAATATCCAAACCTATATTCTTTAAGAACATTTTTTGTCATGGTATTACAAATTTCAATAATATTTATCCGAACAATTCCGAATGAGAACCTGTTCGTGCAAGTTTAAGAACTTTTTCCATTTTTCCCTCCGCCAACATCATGATACATTGTGCATACAGTGTCAATACGGAGAGAGTGGGTCCTCAAAAAAAGGTAGGCGGTGCCCCGCCTACCTCTCCTTTTTTCAAGCAGGATTATAGATATTTTTCTTTCAGCTTTTCAGCTTTTTTGATCCCTTCATCAAGAAGGATAACGGACTTACCGTTCTTGAACTGATAAATCATCTCATCATCCTGAAGCTCATTCAACACTTCAAACAAATATCCTTTCCAAGATCTGTATACTTTTTTACCGGGCTCTTTAGTTGAATCTTCCTCCCAACCCGCAAGGTAGAGTAATAGTAGATTTAGTTCCTTTATTCTATCGTTCATTATTATTTCCTAAACTCTAATCCTCTTCGCAAATTTTTTAAAAGTTTTTTCTCCAATGCCCTTAACTTTCATAATTTCTTGTATACGTTTGAACCTTCCGTGTTTCTTCCTAAAAGAAATTATCCGATTTGCCTTTTTTTTCCCTATTCCCGGCAATTTTGACAACCGCTCAACGTTAGCCGTATTAATATTAATTTGGCTTCCGCTATACCTGCTCTTCCTCTCTCCTCCCTGTATCTGCATCGCAGAGACCGAAAGGATCGACATTACTACAATAAAAACGAAAATGATTTTTAATTTTTTCATTTTACCTCCTAAACTCCAATACAATTATCTTGCCATATTCACAATTGGGAAATTATTTTTTTTTATTCGGTTATATAGGGTGATTCCGACCTTAAGAAAAGGGACACACATTTTCAAGTGTATTCAATCGTTTACTGATAAGATCAAATAAAGTATCCGATAGTTTACACTTTTTATCGGGGAAAACACCTCATAAACGTAAATCAAATAAAAAAATATTTTAATATCCCCTATATATAATCGCTTTTCCCCATTATCCGTTCGCAACAAATTAAAACCGATAATTGGAAACAATCTTGATACCTGTTAATTAATGCACACGAAAACAAAGGGTTTTTCCCTAATTGAAATACTTATCTCAATGATGCTAATCAGCTTTTCGGGTATTTTCCTGATGAAATGTATGATAGCTTCTTTGCAGGGAATGAAAAATTCCAATTTACGATTTACACTTACACAATTTCTGAAAAGGGAGCAAAACATATTTCTCGGGATGAATTTCCAATCGGAAGCTTTATCCGAATGTAATAAATATACAAAGCGATATGGGAAAATTCTTCTTAAGGTAAAAATAAGAAATATATCGGGGACACTTAAGAAAATAACTCTAAACGGAACAATGCACGGATTCAAAAGATCCATTGTCTTTTATAAATCCGGATTGATAAGGGAGAAATGAGATGAATAACGGTTTTTCAATAATCGAACTATTAGTTGTTATGACGATAAGTCTTGTGATTTTCAGCTTGGTTATTTCAAATTTAATCGAAGGGATTGAAATCGGCAAAAAAGTTACATCACGTCATAAATTATTGGAATCACTTTTTTTTACTGTGGATACAATTAAAAACGATCTTACGAAATGCGGGATGAGGCTTCAGGAAGCATCGTCTATTTTTAATCTTCAATTATTCTCTCACTCGGATTCGGGATTTAAAATAATTTACGGACTTGATGAGGGAGTTTTACTTGAGAACAGCTATATCGGTGACAATAAAATAGAAATTTCCAAAGAAAAAATTGTAACGAAAGGGACAAAAATACTTATTTATGATCCCATCGGTAAACAGTATGAATTTTCGGAAGTGAAAAAAATATCCGGACAATCTCTTCTGCTTAAATTTGAACTTAAAAAAGAACACCTAAAACATTCGATTATAATACCTCTAAAAGAGATAGAGATGAAATTATACAAGAAACAAAAAGTATTAAAAAGAAAAATCGACAAAGGATATTTTCAGCCTGTTATTGAAGGAGTGACAGATTTTTATATATCGTTTCTCAATGACTCCAATTCCGTGTTATACAGACTTGAAATAAACAATAGAGAACAAATAAGAGGATACATATTCTTATCCAATATGGCGGGATTATGAATAACAGAGGATCAATTATCCTAACCGCTTCTTTCATGCTTTTGACCGGTTTCCTCGGATTCTCTCTTCTAAACTTAACACTAATCCACAACCGCACTGTCAAAGCAAGAAAAATATATGAACAAAGATCGGAATTGATACACAATAAACTTATTTACCATCTGCATAACGATAAAAAGAAGATTATCGGTACAAGATTCAAATCTTCTTTAGACGATTTTTCGGTATATTTTAGTCAGAAATCCTACCCTTCGGTCATTGATGGAACCGTGAGAATAGTAAAATCCTTTTCCTTCAATTCACACAATTTTAACCTTTTTAAACTAATCAGAGGAAAATATCTGATATATTCGACAGCAAATAATAAACGGCATAAATGGAGAAGCGGAAATACTTTTGATATTATTTCCGGTGATATCCCAATCAACTTTATTCCTCTATTGGTAAATTCCAAAAATGTGAATAATAAAATTAAAAATAGTGTAAACGGTTCTATATCCCCTCCTAACAAAAAAGATATTTCCAATCCCGAATATGAATCCGTTTTCGACACTTCGGCACACATTGCATCAATACTCGGAATCGATACGACAAGTGTAAACATCTCTTATTTGACTAAACTTCTAACCCCTGAAGAGAAAAAATCCCATTTGAAAAACGGGATATACATGTTACGAAGAACAGAAAAATCAGGACCTGTTTTTGTACAAGGAAATATTGATAAAATTGAACTATCGATAGAAGACAACAAGCAGGTAATTGAATTATTTCAAAACGGTAATTATTTTAGGATCATATACACTCAAGAATTTTTTAGTTATGTTTCCGGCTCTCAATGTGAAACCTCAGGATACAAATTCAATGAAAAATTTATTATTAACGGGGATGTAAATTCCATAAGATCAAAAACCACTCCGTCAATCTCTCCTTTTGCAAATCCTGAATTAATCATTCTCGGAAATGCAAGAATCGTCTCCTCCATAATTGGAAGTAAAAGATCAGGTACAAGTAACAACTCCTCTTCATTAACAATTATATGCTCTTCTTCACCATTTTATCCCGCTAATAAATATCCCAATATTATTTTTGAAGGAGAGAATCCTTTAATTATCGACGGATCAATAAATATTTCCGGAGATGTAATTAATAGAAGTAAAGAACTCCAAATAAACGGGAATATCTATTGTGAGAATATTGAAGATAAAGGAAAGTTTCGTGTCAATTCGAATGGTAGTTTGAATCCCATTTCATGGAATAATTTTTTTATTAAAAATTTTGCCGTATTAAAAAATTTTCGTACTGATTTTATTGAAGAGGTATTTGATGAATAAAAAAGAAAACGGGATAACGGTTCTTGAATTATTGGTAAGTATATTTATTGGTATGATAATAATTACAACTTCAGTTCCTGCATTATCTTCTTTTTTTTCAAGAATAGAGATCCAAAATGCAGTTTTCCACATAACAACCTCTCTTAGTCAAGCAAGATATTACTCTCTATCGGAAAGCAGAAAAGTCAGATTTTTATATTCAAACAAACAAATCAATCTTCAGATAAAAAAAAACCATAAATGGCAGACTTACAAATCAAAAAGATTAAAAGGAGATGTTAATATAAATATTAATTCATTTCCCGTCTTTAATCCAAAAGGGTACGCCACCCCAATGTGTTCCATAAAAATTTCAAACAACTATTATTCATATACTATATCGTTATCTTTTGCAGGTAGAATAAAGATAAAAAAGATCGGATAATATTTAAAACTCAATTCCAAATCTTTTCTTAAATGCCAGTACAAGAATCAGAATGATTATCAAGTTCCATAAAATCCAATGCATACGTATTCCGAGAAAGTTTATCATTTTCCCTGGATAATCAACTCTTATCGACTTAAGATAACTATTTTCCTTAATTAACTTTTCAGACGGATAGAAAAAATGATTAATATTCGATTCTTTATACTTTCTGTTCGATAGAGGTAGTTTTGTATCACCAATCATCAATTTTTTATGAAATATCCTATCATTGATCTTTATTTTCAATAACGTTTTTCCCTCTTTTACAGCTTCTAATTTCCAGTTTGCAACTCTGATCGGTTTGGTTTTTTCTTCATCTTTCCAAGCATTGATAAAAACAGGTTTCATCTTCGGTCTTACCTGATCATTTTTCAAAAGAGAAACATTATCATTTCTAAAATCTTTTTCAAACTCTGCTTTTAGTATTATTTTCTCACCGACTTTGTACGACCTAATTCCGTATCTGATCTCCATTTGCGAAAACACGGGGAGCAATAATGGTATTATTATCAGTAACGGGGCAAAATTGAACATAAAGTATCTTAAAGTATGAAAAATACTCTTGAAAAATGAATAGACTATCACCCTCCAAAAATCTTTATAAATTCTAATTGCGAATATATTTGCTTTTATCTTTTCTTTCGATTCTACGATTTTTTTTGGAAAAGAGATGTATTTAAGGATAAATAGAATAACAAAAGAGATGACCACACTTAAAAATAAAACAGCCCAGAAATCATTCATACCTCCAAATGGTGCAAGGATAACATTAAATACTCTTGTTAAAAAAAAATTTATATTGTGAATCATTTAAGAAATATAACCGAGTCCGCTCAACTTTTCAGCTTGCTCGTCTTTATCATCATCCGATTTTATGCTTTCATATTCGCTGTCAATTAAATTACTTATCAACTCCTCAAGCGATGAATATCCGTGAAATGCAATAATCTCATCCGCTTTCTGACTACTTTCATTGGTTAGTTTCACTTTTTTAGCCATTATCTTCTCCTAAATTAAAGAATCCCCGTTCATTGTAGGGGTTTCATCTATTCCGAAATATTTTAAAATCGTTGGTGCCATATCCTTAATCGAAGGTATTTTTTTATTAACTTGAAAATTTGAAAAAAAACTTGCCGGTACATGTCTGGGATTAATACAATGATCACCTGCCCACCAATTCATATTATCCAATACGATCTCTCTTGTCACTCCTCCAAGTGCCGAGGAATCACTTGATCTGTACCCCTTGTTAAATCCGATTATTATATCAGGAGATCTATCTAAAAAATCCGGAGAAAAATTATCCTCGGATATAAAAGCTTCCGAAATAACATTAACACCGTTTTTAGGGTCTTTGATCATTAACATTTTCTTTTGTATTTCTTCAAGTAATTTTCGTCTCTCTCCTTTGGTTACAATTCCCTCCGCTTCTCTCCCCTTCATATTCAAATAAAGTCCGTTCAAACCGACCGCATAAGCTTTGGTGTTTCCCCAATCATATTCATTATAATCATCTATAAGAGAAATTTCATCATCTATACTTTTTACTCTCAATTTCAGATAACCTTCGTTAAAGAGGAATGTGTTTAGATTAACTTTACGTCTGAAAGTACCGAATCCATGGTCTGACAACACTATAAGCCCGACATCTTTTGGAATGGTTTTTAAAACATATCCCAGTATCTTGTCATGTATACGGTAAAGTTCATCCTTCATGTAACCGAATCTTGCCGCTTCTTTCGGGTGATAATAGGGATGATTCTTGTCCGTCAATCCCCATAACATATGTTGTCCCTGATCAAGCGTTCCGAAATAGAAGAACAGGAATCCACTCCTCTTATTTAAAAATCTCTCGTACTCTATTCCAAACAATTTTTTACTCTCATCGAAAACCGACATCGATTGCGTTAAAAATTCTTCAACGCCAAACGTCTCCTGACTTAAAGCTTTCGTATCGGCAGGGAGTCCTATGGTATGAAACAAACCCCCTTTTTCAGATAGTTCTCTGCTATAGTCGGTCGGAGTACTTATTTCCACTGCCGGATTCTTCGGACTGATATGAACGGGGGAGATATAAAGTCTGAAATTCTTCTCAACATCCATCAGATAGAATTTAACCATCCCCGTAATACTGCTTATATTCTTTATCAATGGAAATTCAATTTCTACCCAATCCGAATACTCTTTCTCCGCAATCAAAATCTCTTTTCCATCAACATCTATTCTTGCAGTCTTATTTTTTTTATCAACATATACTCTAAAAGAAACTTTAGTCTTTTCCCCGTTTTCAACAAGATCATTTTTCGGACCCTCTATTTCACCGTCTTCAAGTACATTTTCATCATTTAAAAATGCATAATAAAGATTGTTCGGAGAAATATCCTTCATTGCTTCTTCCTCATCGGAAGTATATAAAGTGTATATTCCGTAAGTTCCATGGATATCGGGAGTACCCATTCCTGAAATTGTTCTCTGCTTTGTCTCAGTCGGAGGATAGTTTGACGGGATTTTAAACACTGTAGCCTCAATATCCTTCTCTTCCAAATAGTCCCAGAATGCTTTGCCTTCACGCTTTGAAATAATCTTTCCGGGCTTTAACGGAATTTTATACTTTCCAAGCTTAATGTTCAGACTTGCCGGTATAGTCTCTGCACCTGATGTTATAGGAAAATACGTTTCGGGATCACGATGAATAAAATCGTACAGACCGTATTTGCCCGGATCGGCACCTGTAATAAAACTGCCCCATGCAACAGGACTTTGAGGAGGTATAGTTGTTCTCATCATCGTAAAAGTACCCGCTTGGGCAAGTTTTTTCAGATTAGGAAGTTCTCCTCTTTTCATCATTTTATAAGCAATCATCGGATCCATCCCGTCAAATCCAAGGACGAGCATTTTTTTATTTTTAACTCCGGCTCCAAAATTCATAAACGGAGATACCGCTACAACAGTTCCCGCACTTTTTATAAAATCTCTTCTCTTCATACTGCCACCTCAAGATCATTCCCATCAATAAATGATGGCTTTTTTATTCCGAAAGCAGAGAGTATTGTCGGAGATATATCCATGATCGAAGGATACTTTTTCCCGATCTTCTTATTGCAAAAAAAGATTCCCGGAATAAATTCTCTTGAGAAGGAGTGATCCCCGCTCCACATCCTCGTATTATCAGATACAATTGTATTTCCCACATAGTTGACAGCAGATTCCGGTGAAACTCTATATCCGAGATTATAACCTATAACTATATCCGGAGCATTTTTCGTGTAAGGTCCTTTATACAACTCTTCCCTCTTGTAAACACCTTTTGCCACCATTTCATTTTTATCTATATCTTTTAACTTTTTCAGTTTACGTTTAATCTCTTCCTTTAACTCTTCCGCCTCTTTCCCCTTTGAGACGATCCCTTGCTTCTCTCTACCTTTCATATTTATAAATATCCCGTGCAAACCTTGTCCGTAAGCTCTCGATTTTGACCAATCAACATCTGCATAAAACTTGCCGCTTTTTGTCTTTCCCTCTTTAAGAACGAGGAATCCCTCTTTGTAAAGCCAAGAATTGAGATGAAAATCTCTGTTCACCTTGTTAAAACCGTGATCGGAAACAATCAAAAGAAGATCGTTTTTACCCAACTTTGGAATAAGCTTCCCAAGAAAATCATCCATCCGTTTATAACTCCGCTTAATGGCATTTACAATATGTTCTTCTTGCGAAGGTTTATCTGCCGGTGAACCCGAGTCACTAAGATACCTCCAAAACATATGTTGAATTCTATCGGTTTCTTCAAAAACCTGAACAAGCAAACCTTTTTTGAATTTTTTAAATGTATCCCAGAACATCTTTTCCCGCTCTTCCTGATAAGCATATACCTGCTGTATAAATCCATCCTCGGATAAAACTCTCTCGTTAAGGGCCCAAGTATCTTCAGCCATCCCGAGAGTTGCATATCCTCCAATTAATTTTGAAAGATATACCGAAAATATTTTTGGATGTGATACCGACATAGAAGGTGATCCGGGATCAATGTTAACAGGTGAAATATATAGTTTTAACGGATCTGTTTCTTCAAGAAAAAACTGTACAATACCGGCAATTTTTATTAAACCCGCACGAAAGTATACCTTTTTCCACTCGGTTATTTTACCCTTCTCAACAAAAAACTCATCCCTTCCCATTTTTATTGACGCACCTTTTTTTTCTTTATCTACGGTAATTGAGAATTTTTCCTTCAAAGCCGTACTCCCTTTCACAAAGGGGTTCCCAGGTCCTTCCAATGTGGCGTTAAAAACACCTTCTTTTATTTCATCAAGCTCTTGTATGATACCTTCCGTAATACCCGAATCACTCTTCTTTTCGCTTGAATAAAAACTGAAACTTCCTTGTGTACCCCTGAGATCGGGAGTTCCAAGTCCAGACAGCATCAATCCGTAAAATTTTTCAGGAGGAAACGAATAAGGTATCCTCAAAACAGATGAGAAAATACCTTTACCGCTTATTATCTTCCAAAAACTCTTACTTTTGCGCATAAGTTCAACTTTTGCTTTGGAAATAGGAATGATATATTTTCCTATCTTAACCGTTTTTTTAGGCGGAATAATATCCGAACCGGACATTTTAGGCATATATGTATTTCTATCGGTTGAAAGAAAATCAAATATATTATGCTTGCCCGGATTAACTCCTGTTGAAAATGAAGACCAAGCAACCGGTGATATAGGTGGTTCGGTACTTTGAAGTGGGGCGAACGTCCCTTCCTGCATAAGTTTTTCAAAATTCGGGTACTTTTCCCCCTCTTTCATGAATGCTTTCAGGCGATGATAATCCATTCCGTCAAATCCAATTACTACGGTCTTTTTGAACTTAGCATTCTTCAATGTCTTAATTCTTTTCAGGAACTGAAACAGTGCCCGTATAGGAAATGTAAGGAAATTAAAAATCGCAAGGAAAAAAGCTAAAAAAATAAAAAAAAAGGATCCTGCAAATGCAAATCCCGCCCCGGGACCTACGTAAGCACTAACGGGAGCAGTAAGCATTGCTAATATTATTATCGTTAAAAAGCTTCTTATTTTCATAAATTCATTCTATCATACTCTTTTTTTATAGTCTATCCTAACACTGAACAAATTAGTCCCCGAAAAACACCCCATTTCCACAAACAATATAAATATTTGAAGAAATGGTTTGATGTAAAGATAGATACATTGACATTTTAGATCTTTATGTTAAAATTTATTTAATTTTTTACCCTAAAATTATTGATAAAAAAAGATTTATTTGTTTTAATATTGAAGTTGGTATGTTGTTGGGATTAAGTGGTGGAGATTCAGCCTTTATGCAGGCTTGAGAATAAATTAGGAGGAAAGAATATGAATAAAACAGAACTTATTCAAAAATTAGCAAAGAAAACAGGTTTAACCGTAAAAGCTTCGGAAGCCGCAGTAAATGCAATTTTTAATGCAAAACCGGGAGAAGGAATCATTGCAGTTGAACTTGATGCGGGAAGAAAAGTAACTATTCCGGGATTTGGAGTTTTTAAGACTGTTGCAAGAAAGGCACGTACAGGGATCAACCCTAAAACCGGTCAAAAAATCAATATTGCCGCCAAAAACTATCCGACTTTTAAAGCCGGTAAAACTCTTAAAGATAGAGTAAGTAAGTAAAATATAAGAGTTAAGAGATTACGTATTCCTTTGTAGTACTTCCAGGGATGCGTGTTTTATCGTGAAGAAAGCTAAAAATATTTTATAGTTATATTTTTTAAATATAATATAGTTTTTTAAGGATAATAAGGAGAAAGCATGGAAGTAATAAAAGTAGTTGAATTGATAGGCAATTCTAAAAAAGATTGGGAAGATGCAGCTCAAAATGCTGTAAAAGAAGCGTCAAAAACCATTAACGGCATAACAGGTGTTGAAGTACTTGCTCAGACTGCAAGGGTTAAGGATAATAAAATTATTGAATACAGGACAAACGTAAAAGTCGCCTTTAAAGTAAACAACAAAAGATAAGTTAGTTTAACAGCATTCACTGATTTTATTAAATCAAAGAGTACGTTTATACAATTTCGAAATCAGCTGTAATTCTATTTGTCCATTTTAAAAAAAGCAAAACCTTGTTGTTCGAATTATTGAGTTCATATTTTACAATTTCGTTGAGTCTTTAGTTTTTTCAACCAATATAATTTTCTTATGATTTAAGATCTTTCAATTTAAGAATCGAAAGATCTTTTTTAAATTGATTTCGGATATATATAAAAATATGACAATACTATAATTCAATAATTCTAATATTTTTTTGAGATAAAAAAAAAGGACCGCTCCGAAGAGCGGTCCCATGTATTTAATACTAATTATATTAACTAAGTATTAAAAGTTTACCCTTACACCGAATTGGAATACTCCTGGATTAAGTACCCTAAGAGTTTCATTTATTGTCTTACCGATAACAGTGTTTACCTTCAATACCGGCTTATTATTTGTGACATTGTATCCGTCAACAAACAGTGTCGTTGTTACGGTATCGGATACCTTAAATGTCTTCTCTAATCCAACATTTAACATCCAGAATGTAGGTAATCTGTCTTCTCCGAACTTCTTTCCGGGTTCATAAATATTTCTCCATCCTATACCACCGCCACTCCAATATGATTCATGGTAAGGCTTTACATACCCTTCTCTTGCAGAAAAAACAGCCGTAGCATTGATTCCCCAAGGAAGTTGATATAAACCGGCTATCTTTAACTGCCATCTGGCATTAACATAGATACCTGATAATCCCGATCCGCCTGAAGCCGGTGCAACTATTGCACCATTGAAGTAATCGTAGTTTGTTTTATCAAAAGTTTCCGAAGCTGCATTTGTCTGTTTCCAATCCGAATAGGTGAACGATGCATCCAACATCCATTTTCCCGAAAACTTTTTCGTTATCCCAAACTGTAATGACATGTAGTCTTCATGATCTCCGGGTGAGTTTGTCATGTAAGTACCTTTGGGTCTCTCTTTTCTCAGGTAATAAGCTTTCTTCTTACCGTTTGCAAATGTGTATTTTTTTGGAGCAACATACCAGTTGGCTTCCGTCTCAAGACCACCCTTTAACTGCCCTCTTTTCCAAATCATGTTGTGCCTTTTCTTGTAAATTCCCGTTAAAGATACAACGAGATCATCTCCAAATGCTTTCTCAAATGAGAGAATTAACTCGTCAAGGAGTGGTGATCCGAGATTCGGATCGTACTTATTCCTAC
>Ga0256846_1000294_pt1 | contig 21296 bp, 19 predicted proteins | sample TevniametaG_FD_189098 | JGI IMG/M metagenome (GOLD analysis project Ga0256846, IMG submission 189098) | Tube worm associated microbial communities from hydrothermal vent at the East Pacific Rise, Pacific Ocean - Tevnia | ecosystem: Host-associated > Annelida > Integument > Unclassified ...
GCGGACAAAACAAAGTGCCGCGTTTGCTCAATTCCAGAACTTTTATGGAAGAATTGTTAGCGCTTAATGAATTTTGAACCATTTTGTTTTTAGAAAAGGTATATCAAAAATAGTTGAAACGCAAATCTCCGTAAGTTTCTGAAAAACATTCGTGGCGAGAAATCTAAACCAAAGTTTTACACACCCTTTAATAATTGCAAAATCAAGGTAGATAAAAATATGGCAATTATAATTAAATTAATCGATTCTGAAATGGCACACAATAGAAACATTTTTGTACAAGTTTTGTGCCTTCCTTATAAACACAAAGCTATCTTGACATTAGCCAGCCTTGATTATATTCTCACTATATCCGAAACGCCTGTCCTTTTTATGATTTCGCAACAGAGCAGGTTGTTTTTAACAAATAATTTAAAAAAAACATTCAGTTTGTATAAAAATTAGGTCTAAACAACAAAATGACTAAATTTTCATTAATTTGACTATCTTTGGGGTTTGAATCAAAGGCTTGTGGCGTTTCAGACCGCTACAAGCTATATACAATGATCTTATCAAAAAAATAAAACAAAATATAGAATTAATTAAATTTTGAAATTATGAAAAAAATAAATTTACTTTTCAGTATGCTAGTAGTTTTATTCACTATTAATGCAAACGCACAAATTGTTTATACAGATATTAATCCGGATGGCATGCCTTCTGGTGGCGGTTTTGATTTTAACGGTGATAACACCAACGAATTTTCTTTATCAACTTCTGATTACATCACTTATACATGGAGTTCAGGAGGAACTAATATTTGGGCAAACGGAACTTCTGGTAGCGGTTGGGATGTTCCCAAACCATTAACCCAAGGTACTACGATAGATGCGAATGGTAATTTTATTGGAGCCGGAGATGTTTCAATGAATGCTTGGGGACAAGGCTCTCCTTTTCCTTTAAATCAAGATAGCTACATGGGAGTCAGATTATCACTAAACGGGCAAATCCATTTCGGATGGATACGTGTAATGTGGGATGGTACAAATTTTATTTACAAAGACTTTGCTTATGAAAGTACAGCCAATACAGCAATAAATGCAGGCTCGAGCACATCGAGAATCAACAATTTTGATGTTGGTATGTTTAGGATTTACCCCAATCCTGCAAAAAACGCATTTACAATTGATAATAAAACAAATATTTCAAAAGTAAAAATAGTAGATTTATCCGGAAAGGAAGTAAAAGAGAGCACCGTTTCAAATGCAAACAACCAAACAATAGATATTTCTGACTTAAATGAAGGGGTCTATCTAATCAATTTGTATGAGAATAATAAAATAGTTGGGTATAAAAGATTGATAGTGCTGCATTAAATATTTTCACTACAATGAAAATATAAATATCATCGTAAAGCTGTAATATTTAAAAAATTGTTTCAAGAAACAATTGCAACACGGAATTTCTGTATAAATCTCTGTATAGATATGCAAGTTTCGTATAAGCACACAAGCAGTGTTTATGCTGTATAAAACCGCTGTCATCCAAGGTGTTGGAAGATGGCAACATTGGATTGTTTTTTTAATTGCTTTAGGGATTTTGCTGCGCTTTACTCAACTTTATGAACTAAGAACAAGGCACTTTAAACTTTTTCCTTATGTTTTATCAATCAACAACTCGGCAATATCCAAAACTTTGACTTCTTGCTCTTTGTTATAGTGTTTGATGCCATCTGTGATCATGGTATTACAAAAAGCGCAAGCCGTTGCAATGATCTTGGGTTGGGTTTCCAAAGCCTCTCGAGTTCTTTTGACAAAGATTTCCTCATCTTGCGGTTCGGCTTCTTTAAACATTTGTGCACCACCGGCACCACAACAAACAGAATTTTCTTTGTGGTTTTTCATTTCCTTAACATCAATTTCCAATTGCCGGAGCACTTGTCTGGGAGCTTCATATTGTCCGTTGCTGCGCCCTAGATAACAGGGGTCATGATAGGTGATGTTCATGCCTTGATAGGCGCCGCCTTCCACTTTTAATTTTCCTTCATCCAGCAGAGATTGTAAGAGTTCGGTGTGGTGATAGACCTCATATTTCCCGCCTAAGTCAGGATATTCGTTTTTAAAAGTATTGTAACAATGCGGGCAAGTGGTTACAATTTTTTTGACATTATAAGCATTCATCACTTCGATATTGCTCATTGCTTGCATCTGAAACAGGAATTCATTTCCGGCTCTTTTGGCAGGATCGCCGGTGCAGCTTTCTTCTGTGCCCAAAACGGCAAAATCAACATTAGCTTTATTGAGCAATTTTGTGAATGCTCGTGTAATTTTTTTAGCTCTGTCGTCAAAACTTCCGGCACAACCTACCCAGAATAAGATTTCAGGTTCTTTTCCTTCGGCTGCCAATTCTGCCATGGTTCTTATTTTGATTGTTTCTGACATAATGTTTTGCTTTTAGTTTACTTGCCTGTGTGTATGATTGATTTTTATCAAATTCTGTATTTTTCGCCGGTTCTTAATTTCCGATTCTTTTTTCTTAATCTTCTTTTGCCCAGTTCAGCCTGTCCATTTGGCTGTATTGCCAAGGTGCGCCGTTATTTTCAATATTGGTAAACATCATATTCAACTCGGAAGGAGCAGCAGATTCTTCCATGACAAGATATCTTCTCACTTCCAAAATAATATCCATTGGCGCATTTTCAACGGGACATTCTTCTACACAGGCATTGCAAGTGGTGCAAGCCCAGAGTTCTTCTTTTGACATATAGTCCAGTAAAGATTTTCCGTCGTCTATAAATTCACCGTTTTTATCGATATTTTTACTAACTTCTTCCATGCGGTCTCTCACATCCATCATCACTTTTCTGGGAGATAATTTTTTTCCGGTCTGGTTTGCCGGACAGACATCCGTACATCGTCCGCATTCTGTACAAGTGTAGGCATTGAGCAGGTTAATCCATCCCAAGTCAAAAATATCTTTTGCTCCGAATCGTTCCGGTTCACCGGCATCTTCTGCAGGGGCAGCATAGGGGTCTGCATTGGGATCCATCATCAGAGCTACTTCTTTTTTCACGCTTTCAAGATTGTCTAATTTGCCGAGTGGTGGCAATTTTGCATAGAAAGTATTGGGAAAAGCAAGAAGAATATGAAAATGCTTGGAAAAGTATAAATAGTTTAAAAATATCAATATCCCGATGATATGAAACCACCAAGTACCTCTTTCGATAAGTTCCAGACTGTGGGATGCATCAGGCAGTAGGTTCATCAAATGTTTGCTCACGGGAAACGCTCCCACAACGCCTTGTTCAAAATGATAGTGTCCGAATTTGAGCAATTGCAGTTTGTGGTCTGCAGCATTCATCAACAAGAAAGCAGACATCAATACCATTTCAAAATATAGAATAAAATTCGCATCTTTTTTAGGCCAAGCTGTCATTTCGGGATTTTGGAATCGGGATAATTTCAAAATATTTCTACGTATCCAAAAAATGATAACGGCAAGGATGACCAAGCCGGCAAGAATCTCAAAAAAACCAATCAGAAAGCTATATAGTTTTCCCAGTGGTGCAAACACACGGTGTGTGCCGAAAATGCCGTCTATGATAATCTCAATAACCTCGACATTGATGATGATAAAACCCAGATAGGCAAAAAGGTGAAGTAGTGCGGGAACAGGTCGTTTAAACATTTTCTTCTGCCCCAGCGCTTTCAAAGACATATTTTTCCAACGCGCATTTTTTCTGTTGTTGCGGTTTGAATCTTTGCCGAGTTTGATGTTGCGAATTGTTTTTCTGATATTGAAAACAAAATATCCGATTCCAATTCCCAGGATAATGATAAACAGAATATTATCTATATATGTCATAGCCGAGCGCTTATTTGTTATTCTTTTCTTCTTTCTTTTTCTTGTCTTTTCTGCCGAATACGGAAAAGTGAACATATTTTTTGGGATGTTCACGCAAATCGTTTAGCAACAATTCCAATTCTTTACTGCTTTTTTCAAGGTTGTTATACAATTTCTTGTCGTTCATCAATTTGGCAAGACTTCCGTCTCCCTTGTTGATTTTGTCCAGACTCGTATTGAGCTTTACAATGGTTTGATTTAATTCTTGAGCAATTTTATTAAATCTTATTTGTTTCAGCGAATCGCTTAAGTTTACAAAATTTTCGGACAACTTATCTACATTTTTAAGTGTATTGTCAAAATGAGATTGGTTGCTTTGCAACATCTTGTCTAATTTTGCAGATGTATTTTTAAAATTGTGCATGACCACGGCCAAATCTGCCATGGTTCTGTTGAGATGTTTTTGGGTCTCGGGATTCAAAACTTTGTTCAGAGCATTGACCAAGGAATCAGAGGAGCTCAGAAGATGTTCCAATTTATCTTGTAGGGGAGTGACTTTATCGTTCACTAAATCGAATAGTCCGGGAGTAGTATAGCTGACAAGCGTATCTCCATTTTTTGCCACTTCTCCGTTGGCTGCGGGAACAATGGCAATGCTTTTTCCACCCATAAGATTTCCGCCATAGACTTTCACCTGACTGTTTTTAGAAAATTTAATGTCTTGGTCTATGTTGATTTCCATCACTGTTCTTGAAATTCCGTTTTTAAATTTTAAATCGTTAACGGTTCCAATCTGAATGCCTTTGAGCATTACGGGAGAGGATTTGATAACTCCTTCAACATTGTCAAATTCAGCATAATAAGTGTTATAACTGTGCAATAAATCCTTTCCTTTCAGGTAGTTGATTCCCCAAATGGAAAACACCAGAGCGGCAATTACTATAAGTGCGGTTTTATATTCTCTTTTGATACTCATGAATTCCTAGCAATATTAGATAATTTCCATCACGTAAAAATTGACGGAAATTAGTTTTTTTTATTTTATTTCTACAAAGATACTCTTTTTCCGTTTTTAAAAGCAACAACGAAAGCGGCTTGAAATGATTTTTCTTTAGCCAATTGCTGAATTTTCCTGATTTCTTCGAGGTTTGTGGTTTTTCCGGTGTAGTATTTATACCACTTGCCAACTTTAGACATAGACAAATTTTTGAGTCCGTTGAAATTGGCGGAGGTTAATGGAATTTTTTTGATAGTGGCTGCAAGTTGCACTTTATAAATGGTTTGATTGTCAATTTTTTCTTTAGGAACAACGGGTTTGAGTTTTTTAATATCATCAGTTGTTGCCGTGTTGAAATTAATATATTTTTTATAGGAGACAACCGCATTTGCAATGGATTGTGCAATTTTATTTTGACCGGTTTTTGAATTGAGAAATTTTTCCTCTTTCGGGTTGCTGAGAAAGCCTATCTCTGTCAGCACGCTTGGCATATAAGTAAGTCTAAGCACGGCAAAGCCCGCTTGTTGTACGCTTCTATCTTTGATGCTGCCAATTTTCTTTCGATATTCTTGTTGAATCAAAGATGCCAACATGATGCTTTGATCCAGGAATTCTTCTTGCATCAAGGTCAGCCCTATAAAACTTTCAGGATGATTCGGGTCAAATCCTTCATAATGAAGTTTATTGTCTTTTTCCAGTTTAATCACAGAGTTTTCTCGTTTGGCAACTTCCAGATTATCTTTGTTTCGGTGGATTCCCAACACAAAAGTTTCAGAACCGTTTGCTCTGAAATTTTTGTTGGCGTTGCAATGTATGGAAATAAAAAGATCTGCTTTTTTCTTATTGGCAATAGAAGCTCTTTCGTGCAATTCCAAAAAAATATCTCTGTTTCTGGTGAGAATGGGGTTGATATCAGGATGTGTTTTTAATTTTTGGGCTACAAGCTTGGCAACCGCCAATGCAATATCTTTTTCTTTTTTCTTCATTTTGCCTGTTCCACCTGTTCCGGTGTCTTTTCCTCCGTGCCCCGCGTCAATAACAACCTTAAATTTTTTGGTTTGTGCATAACCCGCAAGGCTAAAGTTTAGCATAATTATTGCTATGAAAAAGGAGTGAATAACAGGTTTATTTATTTTTAGCATGTGATAATGATAATTTAATTATTTTTGGCTTAAATGTTTCAGTGACTCAATATACAAAATTAATATAAGCAAATTGTTTACCAAAATATCTTTTTCGATTTTCATTTTTTTGTGCATTATGCCTGTTGCTATTGTTTTTGCACAGGTTGAAGGAGATAGTACTCTTGTGAAAAAAAATAAAACAATTGGTTCTCCCCTTGATAATCCTGATTTCAAGATTAACAGAGCGGCGTTCTTAAAAAACAGAATTGCAGACAAAGACACGATTGGCATGAAGCCTGTCGATTCATTGATGTCAAAAAATGACAGTATTAACAAAAGTTCTTTGAAAGATAATTTATATCACTATGCCGAAGATTATACGGAGATTAACGAAAGAAAAAAATTCATAAAACTATACAACAAGGCGCATATCAAGTATGAGGACATAGATTTGAGTGCAGGAGTGATTTATGTGGATTATGATAAAAATGAAGTCTATGCCGGAAGAATACCGGACTCTCTGGGAAAACTCAGTCAAAGACCTGTTTTTGCACAAGGAGCAACAAAAACAGAGAATGATTCTATCAGATTTAATTTTAAGACCAAAAAAGCTTTGGTTTGGAATACCTACACCAAGGAAGGAGAAATCAGCTTGTTGAGTGAGGTTACAAAAAAGTATAATGACAGCGTGTTGTTTGTAAAAAATGTGAAGTTCACCACTTCTGAAGACAGAGAACATCCGGAATATTATATCAAAGCTTCCAAGGGAAAAATTGTGCCGAACAAAAAAATTGTTGTGGGATTCAGTCAGATGTGGGTTGAAGATGTGCCCACGCCTTTGTTCATTCCTTTTGCCTTTTTTCCGCTGACCAAAGAGAGAGCATCGGGTTTTATCATGCCCACTTGGAGTGAAAACTCTCAAGGATTCTATTTGCAAAACGGAGGTTTTTATTGGGCAATGAGCGAATATGCCGATCTCACGGCAACAGCCGATATTTTCACCAACGGAAGCTACGGGTTGAGACTTTCTTCGAGATATAAAAAAAGATATAGTTTTTCAGGAGGTTTGTCTTTTGCCTATGAAAAAAGAATCACATCGGAACCCGGAATTGAAGGCTATGAAAAAAAGACCCGTTGGAATATCAGGTGGAACCATTCCAAAGACAGTAAGAGCAATCCTTTTTCAACTTTTTCCGCTCGTGTGAACATTGGAAGCAGTAGGTTTTATCGAGATTCATACAATTACAACGTCATTAGCGATCCCAGGACTACGCAGAGCAACCAATTGAGCTCGTCAATTACTTATAACAGAAATTTCACATCGATTCCTGCGAGTTTGACTTTGAGTTTGGGACATAATCAAAATGTGAACACACAAAAAATCAGTTTAACATTGCCGCAGCTCAGTTTCAACTTGAGAAAAATTTATCCTTTTGCCGGCAAGGGAGCAAAGAAAAATGCTTTGCAGAAAATCAATTTTAATTATCAATTGAACGGAAGAAATTTCATCAACACGACAGACAGTCTGTTTTTACGAAAACAAATGTGGGATGACGTTCAGATGGGAATGCAGCATAGGATTCCCGTTTCAACAGACATGAAACTGTTCAAATTCTTCAACCTGAATCCCGGTGCAACCTATGAAGAAGTGTGGGTGATGCAATATGTTGATAAATCTTGGGATGCCACTGCAAACAACGGAGAAGGAAAAGAAATCATTGAAAAACGTCAAGGTTTCAAATCATACAGGAATCTGAATCTTTCCATGAATTTATCCACTTCGATATACGGAACTTATCTTTTCAAAGAAGATGCAAAGGTCCAAGCAATCAGACATGTGATGAGACCATCAATCGGTTTTTCATACAAACCGAAGTTTGACCAATTTATCAAAACTTATCAAAAAGGTTCAAATGATATTGTTGAGTATACCAATTTTGACGGCGGGGCATTCGGCAGACCTGATTTGCATGAAAACAATACGTTAAATTTTGGTTTGAGCAACAGTCTTGAAGCTAAAGTGAAAGATAAAGACGGGAAAACGAAAAAAATTAAACTATTAAATAGCCTGAATTTGAGTAGTGGCTATAATTTTTTAAAAGATTCTTTGAAATTGGCGCCAATCAGCATCAATGCATCCTCTCAGATTTTCAAGGGAATGACCATTAATATGTCTTCAATTTTTGACCCTTATCAATTGGATGATAAAGGAAAACAAATCGATGTTTTTGCCATTTCTTCGGGGGGAGGTTTGGGGAGGTTTACGGGATTTCGTCTCACCACCGGATATAATTTCAGCAATGATACTTTTAAAAAGAAAAAAACAACAAAACGAAGCGGAGGAAATGCAAATCGAAAACAGGATATTGATAAAATGAAAAAATCAAAAGACTTGGCAACGCAAGAAGCCTATAGCAATCCTATTCGATGGTCGTTGAATATGAACTATAGTTTCAATTATATCAATCCGGTTTATTTGATTGGTGACAGAAAAGATGATAATACAACAAACTCTTTAAGTTTTAGCGGAAATGTAAAACTTACACCCAATTGGAATGTCCGAGTAACCAGTTCGTGGGATTTCAAGAAAAACGGTTTTGGATATACCACTTTGGGTTTTACCAGAGAACTCAAGAGTTGGGTGATGCGTTTCACTTGGATTCCTATCAAACCACGAGATTCATGGCATTTCTATATCGGCATAAAATCGTCTATTTTAAGCGATATCAAATATGACAAACATAAAGAACCTTTTAGTAAGTTTTTCTGATATTTTATAAAGGTTCCATATACTACCCTTATTTATTGAAACCACTTTTAGTTGATTTATAGTTTATTTTTTCAAAAAAACATACCTTATCGTTTTATTTATAATGACCAATGATGTTGGTAATCGTTTTGGAATGACATGAGATTAGTGATGGAAGTAAAAAAATAGTTTAGTTCTCATTGAATAATCTGCTTCGGAAATATTATTAACATACCGTTAATATACAATTTTAAGTTGAAAGGATACATATCCCGACAGATTAAATATCTTTTTTTGTTCTGCAAAATTTTCATTTGAGTCCCATTGGATTAGTTCTTTGTTCTTAAGATTCAGAATATTATTTCCAATTACAGAAAAATAAAAATATTTACTCATTTGATACTCAATAGAAGGACTTAGGTTGAAATAATGCTCGAGTCCGATGAATTTGTATGTATCATAACTGCTTTTTATTGTCCAGAAATATTTTTTGTAAAATTTTCCTTTAAGTTTTATAAATGGGCGATATGAAACATAGATATTCTTTTGGCTGGAATTTTGAGAACTTGTCTGATATAGAGAATATTTTAATCCGAGAGAAAAATTGATTGGAGCTTTTTTAAATCCGGAGTATAATTTTAAGATATTATGAAACATTACGTTCTCCAACTTTTCAGTATTATTCTTGTATATTGAGTTTTTGTTTTCCAGAAGAAAATCGGCATTATAGCTTAAATAAAAATGTTTAAATATTGATTTGTTTGTGGAGAGTAAAAAATTCCAGGCATCCTCAAAGGGAGAGACAACATACTGCAAACGGGTTGTTTTTTGGGTTGCATCTATAATTTTATTGCTGATGGTCTTATCTTTTGCAATATAAACGGCATTAAAGTCCAAATACAGTTTGATTTTTTTTACATAGTTGTTATAATTAAGATAGATTTGGTTTTTTGGAAAAAGATATTTATCAATCTTATTGCTCTCATATATCGTTTTAGGGCTTAAAAAATTATTATTACTTAACAATTTGCTTGCGGTGACAACATTGTTGGAAAAAGAATAACCTAGACTAAGAGAATGATTTAATCTAAACAAATAAGTAATGTTTATGTTTGGCGACAAAAAATTATATGATTTTTGTCGACCGGCATTTAAAAGAGATATGTTCAAATGGTGAAAATCGATTTGAGATTTTAAATGAAAAGCTAAGTCGTTATATTGGAAATTAATACCAAAAAAATAGTCTTGTCTGTTAAGGTCTAAATCATTGACAAAGATATCAAACTTGTTTTGGGTTTGGAGTATTTCTTTATTCCAAGAACTTCCCAATCTGTAGCTGATGTGATATCGTTTGTAGTATTGTGTATATTTTGTTAACAAAGAGATATCAGTAAATTTTTTAGATGTCAGATGTTCAAAACGATATTTATTTGAAGGGTATGATAAATTGAAAATGGGATAATTAGCAGATAAATTTGTATTCTTACGGCGCTCTTTGTAGTTCAAGATAAGTTCTGAGCCCCATATTTTATCTTCATTGAAAATATGAGAGAATTTCATTTTTGAACCGTAAGTCGTATAATTATTATGTGTTTCGTGTTTCAAATCAGACGAATCAAAATTGACATCTCCTTTTGCAATATCTTTTTGCAAATTGCCGGTTATGAATAATTTTAGTGTGTTGTTTTGTGAAAATCTATAATAAAATCGGGATGATGTGTTTAAGATAAAATAATCTCCAATCGTATGATTGGCATCTTTTGTAGTTGTGCCGTTCCAATAGTTTTTTTGAGATGTAAATTGATCGGTTTGTTGCATGAAATTTGATAGATAGAAACCGTTAAAATACATTTTTTTAGGTTGTTCATAAACCAAATTTAATCCGCCAAAATAGACCTTTCTGTTTTTTACTTCATTTCCTTTTAGTAAAAATTCAGGCAATTCATCCTCATTCAATTCAACTAAACCGGGTCTCATATCTCCCTTTATATAATTATCAATTCCCCCTCCGAATTCCATATAATCGTTTAGTGTAATGGCTTGTTGTCCTAGATTATTAAAATCTCCTATGAAAGCAACATTTGTTTTATCTCTAAAATTAAAAATATTAGGATGTAATTTATATTTTTTTTGATAAGCAATTGCTAAAATGAGATTGCCGGTTATCTTGTTTTTATATTTATCTTTTAACTTTACGTTTAAAGCGCTCAAAGGGCTGTCTGAACGATTGTCAAAATTTGATTTGTATCTTTTATAAAACTCAATACCTTTTACCATTTCAGACGAAATATTTTCCGTAGCCAGCCGGTGTTGTTTATCAAAAAATTCTTTTCCATTAATCAATACTTTGTCAATTTGTTTTCCGTTGGCAATAATTTTTCCGTTTTCATCAATTGCCAAACCCGGTAGTTTTTCTATGATATCTTTTAGAATGCTTTCTGTTCCGTTGGTTAAAGCAGATAGATTATAGATGATAGTATCTTTTTTTTGTATGATTTCAGGAATGTTGGAGTTCAAGATTATCTCTTTTAATTTTGTTCTAGATTCTTTGAGAACAACAGAAAGATGGGTTAATTTTTCTTTGTTTGAAATTGTTTTCTCAGCAGGTTTATATCCTAAATAAGTCACTTTTATTTGATAACGAGGAAAAATAGGAACTTGTATTTCAAAATAACCGATATCATTGGTTAGAGTATATCCTAAAATTTCACTTTGATGTTTGACAATAATATTGGCTTTGGGCAAAAATTGCCCTGTTGAATCCGTAACTGTTCCGGCAATGAACGTTTGAGAATATACTACAGAAGTAAATGAGATAAACAAAACAATAAAAACATACCGCATTTTAATTCATACCTTTTGGACAAGTGCTACATTTGTGGTGAATAATTCTGCTTTTAACCCTCGATTTTTTGGAAATTTTCCAATACTCCCGACTATTTATATATGGTTTGTCTTTTACAGGAGGAACAATGTGAGGTGTTTCCTTTAAAAATTCAATTTTTTCCGCTTCATAGGTTAGTTGATTCATTTTTAGTTTCATGATTAATCCGGGCAAACCCGTAAAGATTCGCGGTCCGATATTTACCGGAATATCTTCGGAGAACCAAGCTGTGATTTTAATTCCCTGATAGGTTGTTGTTGCTTTCTGCACAGGATATCCATATATCTCTTGCTTTTCATTCAAAATAGTCCAATTAAGTCGGGGAATGGAATCTTTGATATCATATATCTTTTTATGAATGCTGATTTTTCTGATATACACTTTCTTTTTATAGTCAATATAGTATATATCAACAATATCTCTCTCTAAACTGACCTTGGTGATGTTTGTTCTATCTTCGGAAACCATTGTTGTGTCAATATCTACAAAATTGTCAGATTTGGTGATAGGAAAAAAAACAGAACAACTATCATTTTTTACTAAAGAATGATAGAATTTTTTTTGCAATTCTTTGATAGCGTCTTTTGTGAAATATCTCAGAAATTTTGCGTCCGGCAATGCTGTTTTTGCGCTATATATAACTTTTATGTTTTGTGCAAAAATGGCATTGGTCAGTAATAGAAAAATGATTAAAAAATATTTGTTTGATTTCATGATTTCATTTAAATTCATGTTCTATTCTGCAAAGAATTCCACACTACTCTTATAAATTCTAAGCTCAGAAATTAAAAGTAGCGTGGAATAAAATTTACTTACTGTTGCTGTGGCACACAATGAACGGTTGTTACAATATGGAAAGTAAATGAACCGTCACCGTTACTAATTGTTTCAACCCTAGTTTCAGTAGTGCAATCGTATCCAGGCGGGTCTGCTCGCTGCTCGGAAATTCTAATATTCCTTTTAATTTCAATATTAGCATTTGAAAATGCTGATAATGAAAAAAACACTACAAATAAAGTGCTAAATATTATATTTTTCATAATCTCTGTTTTTAAATTAAGTTATTTCCAAGGAAACTGTTACTGAGCGTAAGGTGCGCAACGCACCCAAGTTTCAGTGATAATGTAAAACCCTCCATTTCCATCATCAACATATCGAGTTGCAGATACTTCTGTACAATGCCATCTTGTTCCAGGATCTTGTTCATTGAATGTCAACTCCTCGGTTTTAATAATACTTGCTTCTTTATTCAAATCTTTTGTTGTTTCTGCTTGTAGTCCTATTACAAAAAACAACGTTAAGATAAATACCAGTTTTTTCATAATATTTCTTTTTGTTAAATGTTTTCCCAAGCTAACCACTTCCGCTTGGTAGAAGTTCAATGCCCCTAAACGTTATTTAACCCAAAATCAAAAAAAAATGTAACTTTGCACGGTTAAACATAAGTTTAGCATACTTGGGGGAAACTGCCCTGCTTTTCAGAGTTTAGGTGGTTTTCCCTTTCTTTTGTTAATAATATTTCATAGTTATATCATAGGCAAATATATTTTTATTGTTTTTTTAATGAATTATAATACAAATATAGCGACATATGTCTATTTCTGCAAGAAAAAAGTAATATTTTTATGAATTTTTATGAATCTTTTATTTCATACACTTGTTTAAATATCTTACATTTTATGTCAAAAACTGCATTTTTTAAGAATTAAACTGCATTTTTTGATGCGTAAACTGCATTTTTAGAAAAAACACACGCTGAAGTCTGATTGTCAAAAAATGAATTTATCAAGCATTTTTTTGAGATTTATGTAATAAGAGTATATCTAAAATTTCTTATGATACGCAGATGTAAGTAGAAAAATAATATATATATATATGCGTCAGCTCCCTGCAGATTTTCAACTTTTTTAATCATTCATTGAAAAATACTTTCTAACATCACTTCACTTTTCCCACAATCTTATAGTTTTTAAAACCCCATAATCTGGTTTTAAAAATATGATTTTCAAACCATGAAATCACGCGATATTTCAAACGATCATGTTTATGATTGAGTCGTTTTCCTGAATATTGCAATTGATCTTTCCAATGAAAATCGTCGATCCATTCTTTCATAACGGCAGGGTGTTCTCCCTTAAATTCCGTCAGCAAGTTCAAGGGACCGTAATAAAAAGTATCATCTCCGCGGTTGACCATTTCGGGTCTGAATTTTCCAAAAAAAGTTTCCTCGTTACTTTTGGCTTTTTTTCTCATCATATGTGGCGGACGAACATATCCGTAATGAAAAATTTCCGCAGGAAGTTGGATGACATTGAGTTTTTTTCCTCCTTTTTGATGATAGGCTTCAAATGAGTGGTCAAAGGTTTCGAATTTCCTGAAAGATTGGGCGTCTTTCCAAGAATGGATTTTTGAATCGTTCCGCACAATTCTGATTTCTTTCGGATACCAAACATGGCTTCTGTGATAATGCCGATAGTCTCCCCAAAAATGTTTGTACTTAAACAAAAAACCTTCTACTTTTTTGTTATCGAGATATTTTTCACACGCATTTTTCACAATGGGAAGCCATTTTTCATGCATGGCTTCGTCACTTTGAATATAAAACAACCAATCTCCCGAGCAAGCTTCTTTGGCAACATCGGTTTGTTGGGCATATATGGTATTCCAAGGATATTTATCAGGTTCCCATTTCACATATACAATCTTGATTTTGTCAGAGTCAATGCTTTTAAGAAGTTCCTCTGTTTTGTCATCTGCATCTCCTTTGTCAAGGGCAATAACAAACTCATCTACAATGGGCAGAATAGATTCAATGGATTGTTTGATGGGGAAGTAAAGTTTCTGTGCATTCTTTGCAAAAGTGAATCCGCTTATTTTCATTTCTTTTAGTCTATTTCTTCAAAATCAACATAATCTCCTTCTTTGTTCTTTGTTTTGGTTTTTGGCTTATCAACCGGTTTCTTTTCAATATAGGTTTCTCCTTTTTTCCGATCGGGTTGTTCTTCTCTGTAGTAAGGATTGTTGAATTGTTCTTCGAAGTTTTTTGCTGCTTTTTCCATCATTTTTTTTGCCAAACGCGGCGCCAATAATCTCATGATGAACTTGAAAGCATAATAGAAAATTATGATGAATGCTATCGTTTTTAATAATCCCATAAATCAGATATATTTTTATGCAAAGATAGTTTTTTAATATAAAACTTGGATAAAATTTTAGGATTGTTTAACTTTAGATTTTATTTTATGACCGAATGTTTTTAAAAGAATTAAAATTATATAACTTCAAAAATTTTGAAGAAACCCGATTTGAGTTTGATCAAAAAATCAATTGTTTTGTAGGGAACAACGGAGTGGGAAAAACCAATGTGCTCGATGCCATTTATTTTTTGTCTTTCGGACGTTCTTATTTCAACAATAATATCCGCCAGATTTTGAAGTTTGAAGAAAATGCTTTTAGTGTTCGCGGCAAGTTTGATGTTCAGGGAAAAACAGAAGATATTTTGGTGAGTTATCAGATTGACAAAAAGAAAACCATTAAAAGAAACAACAAGATATATGACAAACTTTCCGACCATATCGGGCTGATTCCTTTGGTGATGATTTCTCCTTATGATCGTGACCTGATTTCGGAGAGTGGAGAAACGCGCCGCAGGTTTGTAGATAAAATCATTTCTCAAGCCGATGCTTCTTATCTGTCTGATCTGATTGCCTATCAGAAGAACTTGGCACAGCGAAATTCACTGTTAAAATATTTTTTTGCCAATCATAAATTTGATGCTGATACAATTGCTGTATATAATGAGCAATTGCATAAATTCGGGATGAATATTTATCAAAAAAGGCGTGATTTTATTCGAGAGTTTTCCGGTTATCTCGAAGAAAGATATGATGTGCTCTCGGCGGGAAAAGAAAAAGTGGATATTTCTTATTATTCCGAGCTTGAAGTGAAGCCCCTGATTGATTTATTGCATGAAAATATTCAGAAAGACAGAATGTTGCAACATACATCAAAAGGAATTCACCGCGATGATTTTTTGTTTGAAATCAATGAAAAACCGATTAAAAAATTTGGCAGTCAAGGACAGCAAAAAACTTTTTTGATTGCCCTGCGCTTGGCGGAATTTGAATTTTTAAAAAAACAATCCAACAAAATGCCGATTCTTTTGTTTGATGATATTTTTGATAAACTGGATGAACTTCGTGTGGCGCAAATTGTCAATATGGTTAACGATAAATCTTTCGGACAGATTTTTATCTCGGATACACACGCTGCAAGAACCGAGAATTTGGTCAAACAGATACACCAATCTTATAAGATATTTGAGCTATAAAAAAAATCGCCTGAAATTTTTCAGGCGATTTTTTTTCGGTATTTTTTTGTTGGCTTGTTTTACATCATTGGCATTCCGCCGCCACCCATTGGAGGCATTGGTGCAGGATTGTCTTCTTTGATGTTGGTGATAGCCACTTCTGTGGTCAGAATCATTCCTGAAACAGATGCGGCATTTTCAAGCGCCACACGAGTCACTTTTTTAGGATCGATAATACCCGCTTTCAGCATATTGGTATATTCATCTCTTTTGGCATCATAGCCAAAGTCTTTGTCTCCGTCAATCACTTTTGCAACCACCACAGAGCCTTCTTTGCCTGCATTATTGACAATTTGTCTCAGCGGTTCTTCAATGGCTCTCTCAATAATTTTTATTCCGGTTTCCTCGTCTTTGTTTTCGGTCTTGATTTTTTTCAATATTTTCTTGGTTCTGACAAGTGCCACACCGCCACCTGAAATGATTCCTTCTTCAACGGCGGCTCTTGTTGCATTCAAAGCATCATCAACACGGTCTTTTTTCTCTTTCAGTTCCACTTCACTGGGTGCTCCGACATATAAAACAGCTACACCTCCGGCAAGTTTTGCCAACCTTTCTTGTAGTTTTTCCTTGTCATATTCAGAAGTGGTGGTTTCAATTTGCGCTTTGATTTGATGCACACGCGCATCCACATCTTTTTTATTTCCCGCACCGTTGACAATTGTAGTGTTGTCTTTGTCAATAGTGATTTTGTCTGCTTGTCCGAGCATCTCGATATCGGCGTTTTCCAAAGTGAAACCTCTTTCTTCCGAAATCACGGTTCCACCCGTAAGAACAGCAATATCATCAAGCATTGCTTTTCTTCTGTCTCCGAATCCGGGGGCTTTTACTGCCGCAATTTTCAAAGTTCCTCTGAGTTTATTAACGACCAATGTTGCCAAAGCTTCACTTTCCACATCTTCGGCAATAATCAGTAGCGGGCGTCCGCTTTGAGCGGATTTTTCCAAAATGGGAAGAAGATCTTTCATGGAAGAAACCTTTTTGTCTACAAGGAGAATGTATGGTTTTTCCAATTCCACTTCCATTTTTTCATGTTTGGTGATAAAGTATGGAGAAAGATATCCTCGGTCAAACTGCATTCCTTCAACCACATCAACATAGGTTTCCATTCCTTTGGCTTCTTCAACGGTGATGACACCGTCTTTGCCTACTTTTTGGAATGCCTGAGCAATCAATTTTCCGATTTCTTCATCGTTATTGGCGGAAATGCTGGCAACTTGTTTGATTTTTTCGTTGTCATTTCCAACGGCAACCGTTTGTTTCTCCAAGTCTTTGACAATGGCTTTTGTTGCTTTGTCAATACCGGCTTTCAAATCCATCGGATTGGCTCCGGCAGCCACATTTTTTAATCCTTCTCTAATAATGGCTTGTGCCAATACCGTAGCGGTGGTTGTTCCGTCTCCGGCGAGGTCATTGGTTTTTGAAGCTACTTCTTTCACCATTTGTGCACCTATATTTTCCAACGGGTCTTCCAGTTCGATTTCTTTTGCCACCGTGACACCGTCTTTGGTCACTTGTGGTCCTCCAAAAGATTTTTCAATGGTTACGTTTCTTCCTCTAGGTCCTAAGGTTACTTTAACGGCGTCAGCCAATGCGTCAACACCTTTCTTGAGTGCGTCTCTTGCTTCGACGTCAAATTGAATACTTTTTGCCATAGTTTTTATATTTTTTGTTTTTTATTCTTGTTTTAACTCAATCCGTTTTTTTACAGAAATTATGCCATACGGGATTTGGCAAGTCGATGATAAAAAAAAGTGCCAAGATGTCACATCCGGCACTTTTTTTATCATATGATAATGTTTATTTGCTGTCGCCTTTAGGCTGTTCTGTTCCTGAAGGGAGCAATGGATTCGGAGCAGTTTTACTGTCGTCTTGTAAAGGTGCATTTTTTTCAATTGCATCCTTGATTTTAGAACTTGTCGGAGCGGTTGATTTAATGATAACCGAGTTAGAGATTAAAATCAACACAATCAACAAAGAAAACAAAGTCCAAGTGGCTTTATCCAGAAAATCTGTTGTTTGTTTGACACCGCCCAGCATATTTCCGCCGCCGCCGCCGAAATTAGAATCCAAACCGCCTCCTTTCGGGTTTTGAACCATAATGACTAATATCAACAAAAATGCAACAACTGCTATTAATAATACAAAAATGTATAGACTCATGATATATTTATTTTATCTTTTGTTTTAATTCGGAAATTCGATTTGCAAAATAACCACTTTTTTTTGGATATTTCAAACTTAATATCTTAAAAGCTTGAATGGCTTTTTCATATTTTTCTTGTTTGACATATAAATTGGCTAGTGTTTCGGTCATCAAGGTTTGTCGCTCTTCTACGCTTTTTTCTATGTTTTCAGCAGGTTTTATATGTTGATTTTTGACAGGAGTTATTTTGGGATTGTTGATTAAAAATTTTTCTATAACATCCAAATTTTTCAATCGAGATCTTTGTTTGTTGTGCTTATATCGATGCATCCACTCCAAATAGCTTAGTTTTTCATCGGAAAGCGGCTTTTTTGGAGGACGCAATTTTTTGCTTGAACCGGATTTTTCAGATTTTTGTTTTTTGAGTTTATTTGTATTGGTGTCAGAAAAATATTTGTCTGCTCCTGTTTTGATTTCATAGGCGGGATGCATAACATCTGCAGCGCTGTTATATGCATTTTTTTGTCCCTCGATAAAATCAAAGAGAACGCTTCGATCCGTAATGTGAACGGCTGCATTTGACAAATTTGTTTTTGAGATTAATTTTTCTCGTTTGAGATATTTCAGCCGTATGCTTAAAGCCGATTGAAAATAAGGATAGCGTTCAAGTATTTTTGATAGTTTTTTGAACTGTTCGGAGTTGATTTTTTCCGGATGCTGCAGAAGATATGTGAATTCAGATGTTTTCATCACCATTTTGCTAAGGTCTCGTTAAAAATATCTTGTATAATTCTGTCAAAAATTTCTTTATGAGCGGCATCTTGAATATCGGTCAGGTTTTGGTTGGCAGAATAGTCATAATAATGAGAAAAAGTTCTTGAGAAATCGTCGTCTTCGTTCTTATTATTTGTATAAGAAACTTTTATTCCGATGGTCAGGCGACTCATCGATGCGGTTTGGTTGGCAGAGGCTGCAATCGGTTGTGTGCCGTATTCGCTGATTTCCATTTCATAGACTAAATCACCGTTTTTTCTGACTTCGGATAAATTGGTGAGTCGTGTGATTTTTTCAATCAGTTGATTTCTAAAGTCTTCATTTATTCCGGGAACAACAATGGGGGCGTTGTTGGAGACATAAGGCACCTCAAAAGTTTGAACATCTTTTGAAATATTAATGCCTGAAAACGAATAGTTCATTTTGCATGAAAGCAACAACACTAAAACCAGTGATATGTAAGCGGTTCTTTTAAACATTCTCAAGGACAAATATACGTTAAAATACTACAAATTGAATTCTTTAATTTTTCGATATAAAGTGCGTTCGGAAATACCCAATTCTTTGGCGGCATTTCTTCTTTTTCCGTTGTGTTTTTCCAGCGCTTTTTTAATCAATTCTATCTCTTTTTCTTGCAACGAGAGGCTTTCATCTTCTCTTCTGACCTCGATGACTTGGGTTTCACCTTCTGAGAAATCCGATTTGTTTTCTGATGGGTTATAGATAATCTCGACATCGGCAGGTTCATTTTGTTGCGTTTCGTTTTCTAAGAATTTTCTGCTTCTGTGATTTTGTCGGTTGTAGTCCAAGCTCAGGTCTTTTTTCAACGATTCAATTTCTTTTTTCATGTCAAAAATTAATTTGTAGATAATTTCTCTGTCCTTATTGAAATTGAAATTGGCTTCTTCAGAAAGCACTACAGAAGGCAACTGATGTTTATAATCGGGCAGATGTTTTTTTAAAATTTTTCCGTCGATTGCTCTGCTTTCTTCCAAGATTGAAATTTGCTCGGTTAAATTTCTGAGTTGACGAATATTTCCGGGCCAGTTATAATTATTCAAAATTTCGATGGCATCCGGGGTGAGACGAATGGCGGGAATGCCATATTTTTGTGCAAAGTCAGATGCGAATTTTCGGAACAACAAATGAATATCTTCCTTTCTTTTTCGTAGGGGCGGCAAAGTGATTTCTATGGTGTTCAGTCTGTAATATAAATCTTCCCTGAATTTGCCTTGTTCTATGAGTTTGAGCAAATTTTTGTTGGTTGCCGCAACAATACGAACATCTGTTTTTTGCACTTTAGACGAGCCTACTTTGATGAATTCTCCGTTTTCCAATACGCGCAATAAACGAACTTGAGTGGTCAGCGGCAGTTCTCCTACTTCATCCAGAAAGAGCGTGCCTCCGTTGGCTTCTTCAAAATATCCTTTTCGTTGTGCTGTTGCGCCTGTGAAAGAGCCCTTTTCATGCCCGAAAAGTTCGCTGTCTATGGTTCCTTCCGGAATTGCTCCACAGTTTACGGTGAAATAGGCTCCGTGTTTTCTGTGTGAATTCTGATGTATAATTTTAGGGATAACTTCTTTTCCAACGCCACTCTCTCCGGTGACCAAAACAGAGATATCGGTTGGGGCAACACGCAAGGCTTTATCTAAGGAACGATTGAGTTTAGAATCATTTCCGATGATTCCGTGTCGTTGTTTTATGTTTTGTAAAATGTCAGACATTTCTTTGATTTAATTGATTTGGCAATTGAATAGCAAAAGCTGTACAAAACTAAGAAATTAGTCGCAAACTGACAAATTGACAGGTCAAAAAAACGTATTTTGATCAAGAGTATGGATTATATCGGATATTCCAAACAATTTTTAAGCGTTTAAATATCTATAGAAGTGTTTTAGCTGAAATAATTGCAAATTTTGAATGAGCAAAAACGGCTTTAGACTTTTTTTCTTGTGCTATACACAAATGAATGTATAACCAAAATAATAAAACATGACATCACAGACAATGAAAAATATTCATTATTTGCGCCGCGAAAATAATAAGAAAGGCCGGCTAAAACTACAGGCATCCAACACAAAGGAGCAATAATACGTTGCCAAGATTTTTGATCATAAAACCATTTTGACAACAGGGCAAATCCGATTGCCAAACTGCCCCATTTCATCCAAGTAAAAATATGGAGCATCGATAATTGATGTTGGAAATCTCCGGTTGTGATTTTTGAGGTGATTTGCAAAAGATTGATATTTTCAAAAACATCTGACACAAATGCCGAAATTGCTAAAAACATCACGCCTGAAAATATTTTTTTTTTGGAAATTTGTTTGATTTTCCGGGCAAATAAAAATAAGAACAATGCATAAACAAAAGCATAGATAAAATCTATTTTATTGCCTAAATTCATTTGTTGAATCAGATGTTTGTCAGGAAT
>Ga0256846_1000295_pt1 | contig 21263 bp, 15 predicted proteins | sample TevniametaG_FD_189098 | JGI IMG/M metagenome (GOLD analysis project Ga0256846, IMG submission 189098) | Tube worm associated microbial communities from hydrothermal vent at the East Pacific Rise, Pacific Ocean - Tevnia | ecosystem: Host-associated > Annelida > Integument > Unclassified ...
AGGAAGAAGTTGAACTTCAAAAATCAAAGGGCATGGATTATATTGATATCAACCTTGGACCTGCCAAAAAATTTGGTGAGGAGTTAATGCCCTGGGTCTGTAATATTGTTCAGGAAGCAGCCCCCGGAGTACCGTTACTCCTTGACTCATCAAATATCAATGCCATCAGGGAAGGCTTAAAGGTTCTGAAGCCAGCTGATAAACCACATATAATAAACTCTATTATGGCAAGGGCAGAGAGATATGAATCAATGGTGCCCCTGGCAGCTGAGTTTGATGCAGATTTTGTTGCATTGATGTGGGGTCCTGAAGGTCTGCCAAGGGATGAGAATGAACGCGCAGCACTAGCAGTTGAGCTTCTTTACTTTGCCAATGAAGCAGGTATTCCCAATGAAAAAATCTGGGTGGACGGCATTGTAACTCCTGTTAACATTCAGCAGCCTCAACTGATAAGCCTTATGAACTTCCAGGGTATGCTGGAAGATATTGCTCCGGGTGCAAAGAGTACATGCGGGCTCTCAAACATATCCAATGGACCACCTGTACACTTAAGACCGATTTTAAACCAGACATATATGGTAATGCTTGAGAGATATGGTATGAAATCGGTTATTTCCGATCCTCTGGATGATGGCCTTACAGCCATAGCAAAGGGTGAGCGACAGGATGTTGTTGACCTTATTAACAAAGTTATGGATGGCGAAGAACCTGATATGGCAAGCCTTGATAAAGAGATGCAGGATTATGTTAAAACAGTTAATGTAATCCTTGGAAATACTCTCTATTCTGACTCATGGCTTGAAGTGTAACAGATTATAACGTTTGAAATATAAAGCCCCTTTGCTATTCTGATTATAAAAAGGGGCTTTTATTTTTGTAAGGTTTAAGGTATGGCACAGGAACAAAAGAGTGAATGGTTTTTCTGTATAGTACAGAACCCTGAAACAGCTCAGGAACAGCTTATGGGGTTTACAGAAGAGAAGACTGAAATAGAATTTATCCCGGTGTTTAAAACCAAGGAAGAAGCACAGCAATGTTTTCTTTTAATGCCCAAAGATATTATGAAAATGAAATATGAAGTCCAGGCCATTATTAAAGAAGATCTTTTTATTGAGACAAAAAAGACCAGTCATAAAATATTTTTAATGAACCATAAAGGACAAATTGAAAAGGAGCTGGAGGAATAGAGTGGGTCTGAAACTTGCCATAGGCGGTAAAGGCGGAGTAGGTAAAACTACCATTACTTCTTTACTTGCAAGGTGCCTTGCTAAAACTGATAAAAGAGTCATTGCAATAGATGCAGACCCTGTTGCAAACCTTGCAGCAGGTCTTGGTATTGATGAAGACAAACCAATCACTCCCATTGCAGAATTAAAGGACCTTATCTTTGAAAGAACCGGTGCAAAACCTGGAACCATGGGCGGCTTTTTTACCCTGAATCCAAAAGTTGATGATATCCCTGACAGGTTCTGCCTTGAAAATGATGGTGTTAAACTCCTTGTCATGGGAACGGTCCAGTCTGGCGGTGCAGGTTGTATTTGCCCTGAGAATACAATTTTAAAGGCTTTAATGAACCACCTGATCTTAAACAGGGACGAAGTTGTTATCATGGACATGGAAGCTGGCATAGAACATCTTGGCAGAGGCACATCAGGCGCCATGGATGGCCTTGTTATCGTTGTAAACCCTGGGAAACGAAGCAGAATCGCAGCCCAAAAAATCAGAAAAATGGGCCTGGATATCGGAATAAAGGATATCTATGTTCTGGGCAACAGGATAAAGTCAGACCAGGATGAAATACTCATTAAAGAGTCCATGGCAGATTTCAATATCCTGGGCTGTATACCTGAATTTGATGAGGTTGCCAATGCTGACAGAGAAGGTGTACGCCCCTTTGATGACACTGCAGCCATACCGGAAGAGTTTAATACAATAGTAAAGAAGCTTTTATCAAAACAGGCCTGATAAACACAACCTGCAGACCAGGCCTCCTATGTTTGCTGGTATTGAAATATTTCTGATTTTTTTTTCTTGATTTTATATTGGAAATAATCCTCCAGAATTTTTCCATGGTCAAACACGATACTGCCTGGAACACTATTTTCTGTAAACACCCTGGCATTCTCTGCATCATCATCTGCCTTTAAATCCCCTGCTCCCTTGCCTACAAACACCACAGACACAGTGTGGAAACGAGGGTCACGAAGTGGGTCTGAGTAGGCATGGAACTGCTCTTTTAAAATCACATCAAGACTTGTCTCCTCTTTTGCCTCCCTGATGGCGGCCGATTCCAGTGATTCTCCATAATCAACAAACCCTCCGGGGAGTGCCCATCCATGGGGGCTGTTTTTCCTTTCTATCAGGACAATCCCACCATTGATCTCAATTATAATATCAACAGTGAGAAAAGGGTTTCTGGGATTTTCACTTCTATTGTCATTTTTCATCATAAAACACCTGCTGTCTGTTCAAATTCCTTATCATACTGTTTAATCAAAGTGTGCCAGGAGTATCTTTCCATCCAGGATGACAGTTCGCGGCCAAGGGATTCATACTGTTCGTAATTTATAATTATATCTTTAAGTTTTATCAAAAGCTCATTTTTATCTGAATACAATATCCTGTCCAAAGATTTTTCCGGCATAATTTCAGGATATGACAATCGATCTGGTAAAACCGGTATACAGCCCATTCTTACAGCTTCAACAATGGATATACCAAAATTTTCCTGTATTGCCGTACTGACAACTATAGCACCCTGGTGCAAAAGTTTGAAATACTCTTTTTTTGATTCCATATAACCAAATCTTATTATCTCATCCTTAAATGTTTGTTCTGCCCTTTTAAAAACCCCTGGTATTACGTTACAACTCTCACCCAGTATGACAAGCTTAAAGGGAATATTCTGCTGTTTCAGCATCCCAAGTGCCCAGAAAAAGTCGTCCGGGTTTTTATCCCATTCCCAGCGATGGTTCCAGATAATAATATGTTCCCCATTCTCAGGCCTGGATGGTTTTTCAACAGGATATAAAAAATCACATCCAGGATATATAACAATTGATTTTTCTTTAATTTCCTCTGTTATCCATCCAGGACAGTAATCCGGAGCAGTATCCAGCAATTGATCCACTTTTATTATAAACTCATTTTGCTGAAACTTTGAATTAAAAATAACCTTTGTTGCTGTAAGGGCAGATGATATGTTTATATATCCGAACTGAACATCTCTGCTCCTGTTTTCTGCCAGAGGATATGTGAGCTGATTTTCATGAAAATATAAGATACCAGGCAGGGAGCAGGCATGAGCAACAGCTTTAAAATCAGAAAGGTTGATCATACCTGTTGCAAATATCAAATCATACATCTCAATATTCCTGACCTTTCTTGAAAACTCCAATGCTGCCCCCTGCATTCTCCATTTCCAACTCCTGGCAGCAAGGGAAATAATATCAATTTCATGTTTTGAATATTTCCTTAAGCCAAGGGCAAAATCTTTATGGGAGCCGCCGAAAAAAGATTCTAAAAATAGTATCTTCATAACCTGGTTAACATCCTTTACACATTTTTTTCTGCTGTTTCTCCATCAACTCTTCCCATCCAGTATTGCCCTGATCAGGATTGCAAGTTTTGCATTGCTGATGGGTTTCTGGATATACTGATGTGCTCCGATTTCCAGGGCTTTTGCTTCAGTAAGTCTCTCGCTGTATCCTGTGCATATTATTATGGGCAGGCCCTGTCTGACTTTTAAAATTTTTTTTGCAAGTTCATCCCCCGGCATTACAGGCATGGTCATATCGGTTACAACCAGATCATACTGATCTGGATGCTCCATGAACGCCTCAAATGCCTTTGCACCATTATCAAAGGTTGTAACATTATATCCAAGGTTTGTCAGAAACTTGCGGGCAATTATCCTGATATCCTCTTCATCATCAACCACCATGATATTTTCCGATCCACTCTGTACATCAACTTTTTCTTTTTCTGCCACATTAAGATTAACATCCTGATCAACCATGGGCAGATAGATATAAAAATCCGTACCCTTTCCCACAACACTGTTAACCTTAATAAAGCCATCATGCTCATCAATAATTGCATGGACCACAGACAGACCAAAACCTGTTCCTTTACCCACCTCCTTGGTTGTAAAATAGGGGTCAAATGCTTTTAATAAAGTTTCATTATCCATGCCAGTGCCTGTATCTGAAATCCTAAGCTCCAGATATTTTCCAGGCTCAATATTTTGTCCGAAAATATCTTTGCCACCGGGGATATCAGTCTCTTTGAGCTGCACAGTCAAAAGGCCTTCAGCCTTTTCCATGGAATGGTATGCATTGGTGCACAGGTTCATGATTACCTGGTGCATCTGGGTTGAATCTGCCAGAACCTTTGCCCTTAAATTGCATTTTTCCCGGATTTCAATGGTGGTTGGAATTGATGATCTGATAAGTTTGAGGGCCTCTTTAACAACTATATATAAGAAGAGCGGATGCTTTTCATATTCAGATCTCCTGCTGAATGTCAGAATCTGCTGTACAAGTTCTGCTGCCCTTTGTGCACCCTTGACTATCTGCACAATATATTCCCCGGCCTCCCCTGGAGTATCAAGATTTAATTCAGCCAGTTGTGCATACCCGAAAATACCAGACAGTATATTATTGAAATCATGGGCGATTCCGCCGGCAAGGGTTCCTATTGCCTCCATCTTCTGGGCTTTTTCCAATTGTACTGCCATATTCTTCCTCTCAATGGCTGCCTGTTTATACTCTGTAATATCCCTGCCCTCGGTAATAATAAAGGCCACATCACCAGCACTGTTAAATACAGGCTTCAGACTGATATCAATATCCCTTATTTCATTATCCCTGGAAACACTTGTGGTTTCAAAGCGTACAAAAGAACCGCCAAGTGCTTTTTCCACACTCATTTTAACAAGCTGTCTGACGTCTTTATCATGTCTCCACCAGAGCGCCTCCTGAAAGGGTCTGCCCACTACATCTTCCAGGTTGCAGCCTGCAAAATCAAGGCCGCTCTGGTTTATGTCTTCCAGTACCCCGGTCGGGGACAAAATACCTGCATGCTGAAAAGACTGATTAAAAAGCCCGCGCAGTTTCAAGGCACTCTCCTCAAGTGCTGCACGTGCCAGTCTGTTCTTCTCTATCTCAGATTCGATTTTTCTCTGATTTTTTTCCAGTTGATCCATGAAATAATTAAAATGACGTGATAACCTGGCAAATTCATCGCGTCCCTTGACAGCCATGCGCACGGAAAAATTACCTTCTGCCCCTTTTCCGAATTTATCCATCAATGATACAAGAGGTCGTGTGATGGATTTACTGATAAAATATGTAATACCAATTGATAAGATAACAACCAGAACCGGTATAATGATTAAAAAATTCCTGAAAGTATTCAACGGCTTAAAGACCTCCTGAACATAGCTTGAGGAAACCACGATCCATTTATATTCAGGCAGATGCTTAAAAGTTACTATTCTCTCCTGCGCCTCTTTTTCACCTGGATTTTTCCAGGAATAATTTATCTTGCCATTTTTAATTTTAAGGATTTTTCTTATAAATTCATTGGGGTAATCTTGCCTGGCAAGCAGGTTGATCCCGGGAAGTGTGGGATGAACAACAGCTGTGCCATCTTCATTCAGGACATAGGCATACCCTGTTGCCCCGGTTCCATGGGAAAGTATACTATCTTTAAAATCATTAATATCCACAAGCTTACTGAACTCTTCGCGATATGAAGAGACTGAGATAATCCAGTCAAATGGTTTAAAATAGACCATATATAATGCCTTGGGCCGTTTATGATTCTCTCCCGGGTTTATCCACTCATACTCAAGATACCCGGTTTTTATCTCTATTTGCTTTTTAATAAATTCATATCCGGAAACATTGGAACCATTAACCCTGTCATTGGGGTGTATGACAACAATACCCTTGCTGTTCAGGCAATATATATAACCGCTTTCACCAATGGTCTGGCTGAGGAATATCTCTTTGATCTTATTTTCTGCCTCAGACCTGCTCAATTTACCTTTTTTATATTTGTTGTGAAAATACCGGGCAATATCCAGATTCTTCCCGGCAATGGCATGGAGCCGGTTCTTTATTGATACCCTGGCAGATGTTTTTATCAAATTAACCAGGGAGTCTGTGGAATCATACAGTTTATTTTCTATGCTGGTTTGAAGTATATTTTTAACCTGGTAATATGCAATTGTACTTCCAACTATTATCAGGGGGATAAAAACAAACATGAATGTGACCAGGAGCTTGTTCTGAAATTTCAGCCTTTCCAATATCATTGAATACACCAACCCCTGATATTATATGTCAATTCAGTTAAAAATATGTTCTTGCCCCGGCATAATGCTTTTGATAATAGGGAGAGTTGAGTCCTTGAAAACGTACGGTTTTTCCCCTGCTTGGAGCATGGATAAATTTTGAATTACCAGTGTATATTCCAACATGGGATACAGCATTGCCCCGTGTCCTGAAAAAAACAAGATCGCCCTTTTTTAAATCTTTTTTCAGTACAAACTTACCTGTTTTAAACTGTTCCCTTGATGTCCTTGGCAGCATAACACCTGACTCACGATAGACTGAATAGGAAAGTCCGCTGCAATCAAATCCAGTCACAGAGTTTATACCTCCCCATTTATAGGGGACACCTATATAACTTGCTGCATCGTCAACTATCTGCTGCCTTATATGATTTACCTTAACATTTGTATCCCTGTACTGCCTGGGAAACACAATAAAATACTCATCAATGACATGAATGAATTGTAACTGCTCTGCCTCTTTTCTTGCGGCTTCCTTTGAAGGATAATTGCCAAATCTTACTTTGAAAAGGCCATCCTTGTCTTTAAAACTGAATGCATCAACATATTGATCAAGTTTTCTTCCATATGCATCAGCATTGGAAAAACTCTGAAATGCACCAACCTGGATTGAGTATCTTATAAACTCCAGGGCTGATTTTTTTTTAATAATCTTTCTATTCTCTTTTACATGGTGAGACGGGCTGTAATACACTTTTGTACTACAGGATATGATGGATAGAAGGCTTACAGTCATAAACACAGTCATAAACAATTTCAGCATCTTTCCCATGGACAATATTATAACTTACTTAGTTTGAAAAACAAGGATTTAAGAAGTTTTCACTTATTATTTTGTGCACTTAAGAATTTTTCTGACCGCAAACGACAGATCAATCATTTCATAGGGTTTTTCCAGGTAATGACTGACACCAAGGGCCTTTGCTGTTTTTTCCGTCATGGTCTCACTATATCCTGTGCATAGAATTACCGGAAGATCAGGTTTCAATTTTCTAACTTCTGTTATCAGCCGCCTGCCTGTCATCCCCGGCATGGCCATATCAGTGATGAGAAGGTCAATTTTAACCTTATCAATTAAAAAATATCCCAGGGCATCCTTGCCTGACAGTGCTGTAATCACAGAATATCCTGCGTTTGTCAGCATTTTTCTGGCAAGTTTTACAATTACCTGTTCATCATCGACAAAAAGTATATTACCCTCGCCGGTTGCAAGCTTTTTATCATTGGAAGAGGCTTGATCTTCCTCAGTTTTTCCATTATTTGCAGGAAAATATAGAAAAAATGTTGAACCCCTGCCGGATTCACTTTCAACCCTTATATGGCCCTGGTGTGCACGCAGGATTCCAAGACAGGTAGTAAGACCGAGCCCTGTACCCTTACCTGGTTTTTTTGTTGTAAAATAGGGATCAAAAATCCTTGATTTGACATCTTTTTCCATACCTTTACCACTGTCTGAAATTTTCATCTCAATATATGGCCCTGGCTCCATGTCAAGGAAACTTGCTGAAAACTCTGCATCAAGATCAACATTTCTTATTTCAATTTTAAGCACCCCTGTGTCACTATCTTCCATGGCATGCATTGCATTGGTGCAAAGGTTCATAATGATCTGATGGATCTGGGTTGCATCGGCATTTATTGTTCTAAGGTTTTCTTCCACATTATCAATGATTTTAATACTGGTGGGCAGGGTGGATTTTATCAATTTAAGAGCCTCTTTTACAACAAAACCGATATTAATTGACCTTACCAAACCTGATTGCTCTTTTCTTGTTGCAGTCAGAATCTGTTTTACAAGTTCCCTTGCCCTGTGCCCTGATTCAAGGATCAATTCAAAGGCCTCTTTTATTTCACCCTCCTCCTTTAAATCAAGGAGTATCAGTTCTGCACTGCCAATGATGGAAGTTAAAATATTATTAAAATCATGGGTTATACCACCTGCCAGGGTGCCAATGGCCTCCATTCTCTGGGCCTGGCGCAGCTCTTCCTCAAGTATTTTCTGTTTTGTAATATTCCGGATGAATGCAAGGCTTGCAGGCCTGCCTTCCCATTCAACTGCAACCGATTTAATCTCCACCCAGATAATGGTATTATCACTTCTGACCGCCCTTACCCTGAAATGTTCATCCCCCTGCTCCAGATGGATATTACTCTTATGATTGAGCATAACGTCGTCAACATCGTCGGGATGGACATAATCAAAAAAATTTTTTGCAGCCTTTTTTTTGTCATTAATCCTTAAAAGATCAAGCATTTTCTGATTTACAAATTTAACCTTGTCATCCTGAACAACAACAATACCGTCACCGCCGTTCTCAACAAGGAGCCTGTACTTCTTTTCACTCTGATAAAGCTTATTGTATTTTAACATAAGCTTTTCATACCCATTTTCCCGTCCTGGCACACAAGTTGTATCATTTTGACAGCGCCCTGGAAAAATCTTTTTTAACCAAGCAATCATGAAACGATTCAGCCTTTTAGACAAACATATTATAAAAATATACGAATTTTCGTGTAGCTACCTATTTTTCGATGATTTTAAATAATAACACATTTTTATAAAAATTTGGTATTATTTTTTAAAAATAATGGAAAACTAATGAATAAAACTGTATGTTGATCTAAAATTAATCAAGGGAGACCATGGCTGAAACGTTTGAAAATAATCATCTTAAGATCACTCTGAAAAAAAAAGGGTTCAACAGATACACAAAAATCAGTTTCCCTGTAAAATACGGTATATATTCAGAAATTGAAACCGATAAATATATATTCCAATTCAACCTTGAAGATGAAATTGTAAGGGCGAAAAGCAAAGATATCTCCTGGATCAATCCCTCAGAATGGTTAAAACGAACCATGGGCAATGACTGGATCTATTATTCAACAGGAGGATATTCAGGGGTGTTTGAAGCCATAGGAGAGTATTACCTGCCGAACTTCCAATACTCCACCAACTCTTTAATCGGCGGAAAGCCGTTTAAAGAGCATTTAGTTTGCAGGATTGTGACAAAATGGCATGAAATTATAAAAAAGATAGATAAATATAATGATGTTCCAGGAAAATTTAATACATTTATTAAAAATATACTTGACCGGTCAGATAACCATCTGTCCAGAAAGGCAGAAAAGCTGTTTAAAATCATTCACAACAGGGCAAGTGTACTTCCGCCGGATGCCCGCCATGTTGATTATGATATCATACCTGTTAATATCTCACTTGGGTGCCTTTACCACTGCAGGTTCTGCCGTGTTAAAACCAGGCATGGCTTCTCCCTTTTATCAAGGAAGAATATAACATGCCAGATAAAAAGCTTAAAACGATTATATGGGAAAGATATCATTAACTATAATTCGATTTTCCTGGGAGAACATGATGGCCTTAATGCCCCTGTTGATCTGATTGTATTTGCTGCTGAACAGGCCTGTTATGAATTTGATTTCAGGCACTCTTATATGGGGCCGGGACGTTTGTTCCTGTTTGGAAGTGTTGATGCGCTGCTGGGAATGGCAAAGAGGGATTTTGAAAAACTATGTGCCCTTCCCTTTTATATCCACATCAATATCGGACTTGAATCCGCAGATCAGGAAACATTGGATCTACTTGGAAAGCCCCTTTCAGTGGAAAAGATCAGGGAAGCATATATTATGATACGCAATATCAATATTAAATATGACAACATTGAGATATCATCAAACTTCATATTTGATGATACCCTGCCGGAAAACCACTATACAGCCCTGCTTAAGCTAGTGGACCTGGAGTATAAATCCTTTAAAAACAAAGGAGATATTTATCTTTCTCCATTGCACACGGGCGCACCTTCAAGGGCAGAACTCTATAAGTTCAACTACCTTAAGATGAGATGCCCTGTTCCAACCTTTCTATATATTATCCAGAGACTATAGTCTTGATTTTCTCCTGATTTGATGTTAGCTATTCTGATCATGGAAACAATAAAAAAGGTATCTGTCCATGGAGGTCACACAGGAGAATTCTGTCTCCATGCAGAAGATACCCTTAAAGCTGTAATAGAAAAATATATAAGGGAAAAATTCTTCTGGATCGGGATAACAGAACACTGCCCGCCTTTAAATGATAAACTTAGATATCCTGAGGAGGCAAAGGCAGGTATCTCAGCTATGTCATTAAAAAAAAAGTTCAGAAAATATATAGCAGCAGTAAATGACCTCAAGAGCAGATATGCCTGCCGGATAAAAATATTTACCGCCTTTGAAACAGAGGCCTATGACGGATATATTGATTATACAAGAGAGCTCATAAAAACCCATAGGCCAGACTATATTGTGGGTTCTGTACACCATATTAATAATCTGTGCTTTGATTATTCAAGGGAGATATATTACAAAACAGCAGCATCCCTTGGCAGCCTGGACATAATGTATGAAAAATATTTTGACAAACAATATGAGCTTATAATAAATCTGAAACCTGCAGTTGTGGGACATTTTGACCTGATCCGCATATTTGATCAGGAATATGAAAAAAGAATCCGGAAAAAAAGTATATGGAAAAGAGTGGTTCGAAATCTTATGGCATGCAGGGATAACTCCCTTATTCTGGATTTTAATACAAGGGCTTTAAAAAAAGGGGCAAAGGAGCCCTATGTTTCAAGTACTGTGCTTGAAAAGGCAAAAAAGCTTGGTGTAAAAATTGTTCCAGGAGATGATTCCCATGGAGTTAAAGACATTGGGACACACATTAAACAGGGCATCACCATACTTGATAAAGCAGGTTTTGACACAGACTGGCCTTTGCCTGAAATCTATTCATACACTTAATAATTCCATGGAACTGCAATGAAGCCTGAGAATATATCCATTGTTCTTGTTGAGCCCCAGGGCCCCATCAACATAGGTGCCTGCTGCCGTGTTATGCAGAACTTCGGGTTCAGTGACCTGCGCCTTGTTAATCCATGCCCTGGCTATAAATCAAGAGATGCACGGAAAATGGCCCTAAATGCCAAGGATATGCTCAGAAAAGCTCCTCTGTTTAAAAGCCTTGAATCTGCCCTGGAGGACCGCCATATTGCCTTTGGGACAACCAGGCGTTTTGGTAAATACAGGAGTAATTTTATAACACCGGACATGACCGGGGAAAAAATTTTCAAGTATGATGATAATATGAAAGCAGCCCTTGTATTTGGCAGGGAAGACACTGGTCTTACCACGGATGAACTTAAAATCTGCCAGGTATTTGTAACAATCCCCACCAATGATGCCTTTGCATCAATGAACCTCTCCCATGCCATTACAATACTCTTATATGAAATTGATAAGGCAGGAAGAATTGCAGGGGGGCAGAAAGCTCAATGCATGCTGCCTGACAATGACCCTGCAACGGGTAAAGAACTTGAACAAATGTATGAACACATGGCCGGAACCCTGACCAGGATTGAATACCTTGACCCCAATAACCCGGATCACCTTTTAAAAAGTTACAGAAAAATATTTGGCAGAGCAGAACTCACAAGCCGTGATGTAAGAATTATCCGGGGCCTTATAAGTAAGATCGACTGGATAGACTCATTCAGGCATAAACATCAATAATTTCTCATCCAGACCTCACTTATTCCTTTGTTAATTTTAAAAATAATTTTTGACCGGGAATTGCTGTCCAGATCAGAATTTTATTGCATCTTTTTCAACTCCATGATAGATATTTAAGTTTTCCAATAATGGTTGCCAGGTAAATTTAAATGAGTAAAACCACACCAAATCTTGAGGCAGAACTTGCAAATAATATAAAAATCCGGCGTACATTTGCCATCATCAGCCATCCTGATGCAGGTAAGACCACGCTCACGGAAAAGCTTTTACTATTTGGCGGAGTGATCCAGGAGGCTGGAGCTGTAAAATCCAGAAAAACAGCAAAAAAAGCCACCAGCGATTTCCTTGCAATTGAGCAGAACAGAGGGATCAGTGTATCTTCTTCTGTAATGAAATTCCAATACAAAGGTTATGAGATAAATCTCCTTGATACTCCCGGCCACCAGGACTTTTCCGAAGATACTTACAGAGTGCTTACTGCAGTTGACTGTGCTGTTATGATAATAGACAATGCCAAGGGAGTTGAACCCCAGACAAGGAAACTAATGGAAGTGTGCAGGATGCGAAACACACCCATTATTACCTTTATCAACAAGCTTGACAGGGAAGGGCTTGAACCCCTGGAGATCTTCTCAGATATTGAAGATAAGCTCCAGATAGAGTGCACACCTTTTACCTGGCCCCTGGGAATGGGGAAAAATTTTAAAGGAGTATACCACCTTAAAACAGAAAAGCTTGGCCTTTTTACACCTGGATACACTCCAAAAGATAATGACGGTATAATCATAGATGATCTTGCAGATAAGCTACTTGACAGAACCATTGGGGATAAGATGGCAAGCGAGCTCAGGGATGATGTGGAACTCATTCAGGGAGCTGCTGAGCCATTTGAACTTCAACTGTTCCTCAACGGCACCCAGACCCCGGTCTTTTTTGGAAGTGCTATTAACAATTTTGGAGTCAGGGAGATGCTTGACTCCTTTATTGAAATTGCCCCTGCCCCGGGTAAAAGAACTGCCCAGTCAAGGGAAGTTGATCCCCATGAGCCGAGCTTTTCAGGTTTTACCTTTAAAATACAGGCAAACATGGATAAAGACCACCGTGACAGGATTGCATTTTTCAGAATATGTTCAGGTAAATTCTTCAGGGGAATAAAGGTCAGACATCACCGCCTTGGCAAAGATATCAAAATTGCCAATGCAACATTTTTCATGGCCAGGGAGAGGAGCAATATTGAAGAAGCATTTCCAGGAGATATCATTGGCATACATAACCATGGCACAATTAAAATCGGGGATACATTCAGTGAAAAAGAGCCTTTAAAATTCCTGGGGATCCCAAGCTTTGCACCGGAACAATTCAAAAGGGTAATTTTAAGGGACCCTATGAAAGCAAAAGCCCTGAAAAAGGGACTGGTCCAATTGTCCGAAGAAGGTACAATTCAGGTGTTCAGGCCATTGATCAACAATGATTATATCCTGGGTGCTGTTGGTGTACTCCAGTTCGACGTTACAATGGAAAGATTAAAAACTGAATATAATGTCAATGCAGCCTATGATGAAATTGATCTCTCTGTTGCACGATGGGTCACATGTGATGATGACAGAATGCTGAAAAAATTTATTAACAAAAACGAATCAGACCTTGCAACAGATTCAGAAGGGTGGCTCACTTTTCTGACCACAAGCGAGTTCCAGCTCGGATTTACAATAGATGAATGGCCTGAAATAAATTTTCACAAATCAAGGGAACACAACTTAAGAGAAAAAAATGCAGGAAAGCCATAGAGAAATACCCTATAATTACACCTCAGCAGAAGATAACCAGGTCATTGAGCATCTTTTCGGGTCAAAGATGGTTAAAGTCATTGAAAAACTCCGGCCCAAGAGGACAACAGGGAGATCTGCCCGCCTGCTCAACAGGTTCATGGGGGACATGTTCATCATTGCAAGAAACCCTTTTATCTTTCAAAAACTTGTGGATAATCCCATTGAAAGGATCAAATTTGTCCAGGCCTTTGAAAAGGATCTGAACATTATCCAGGACAACTCCAGTGATGAGGATGTAAAATGGGTAATTAAAAAATGCAGGCACTATCTTAAAAAACTTAAAAAAATAATTCGATCAACATCTTCACGCCAGAAACTGATCACAAAGGTGCTTGGACCAATTGTAGGAAAGAAAAACCTCTACTTTGATCCCTTTAATCTTACTTCCCATATAACCGATGCAACAGACTGGCGGCTCTATACACCCATAGTAATTATCCGGCCTGATAAAGAGCCCCAGGTACCGGAACTTATTAAAGCCGTGGCAGGGCTTGGCTTGAAAATCATTCCCCGGGGCGGCGGCACAGGACTTACGGGCGGAGCAATCCCCCTTTCCAGGCAGTGTGCCATGATCAACACGGAAAAACTTAACAAAATCAGAGGCATTACCTTCCGGCACGACAAAAATGACAGAAAATTTGCCCTTATTGAAGTTGAAGCAGGTGTTATTACCGAAGATGCAATAAAATTTGCAAAAGCAGAAAAACTGGTGTTTGCGACTGATCCCACAAGCTCATGGGCATCCACCATTGGAGGCAATATTGCTGAAAATGCCGGTGGCAAGACAGCACTCAGATGGGGAACAGCCATTGACAACATCTTCTCCTTTAAAATTGCCATGCCTGACTCTTCAGTCTTAAACGTGGAAAGAGAGGATCATCCCTTAAGAAAAATAATGCCCCGGGACATGGTAACTTTTCTGATAAAGGATCAGGCAGGTAATCTTTTAAAGAAAATTGTCATTCCAGGCACTGAGATAAGAAAAGAAGGGCTTGGCAAAGATGTTACCAACAAATATCTCAATGGTCTTCCAGGTATTCAAAAGGAGGGCTGCGACGGTATTATAACATCTGCCAAGTTTATCCTGCATCCTGACCCGGATCTGAAAAGGACATTCTGTATTGAGTTCTTTGGAAATGATATGACTGAAGCAGGAAAGGTAATTACCAAAATTTCCCATGGCTTCAGGCACCAGGAAAAAGGCGCTGCATTGACTGCCCTTGAACATTTTGATGCAGAATATATAAAAGCCATCAATTACAAGACAAAGGCAGCAGGGTCAGGCAGTCTTAAAGCTGTTCTGCTGGCTGACATGGCAGCAGACACAAGAACTGACCTTGATCTTGGCACCCAAAAGCTGAACAAGATACTAAAACCCCATGGGCATACATACATAACCATTGCAAAGAGCAGTAAAGAAGCTGAAAGATTCTGGAGCGACAGAAAAAGACTTGGAGCCATTGCAGCCCACACCAACGCCTTTAAACTAAATGAAGACATTGTCATACCCATTGATGCACTTGCCGGCTTTGCAGATTATATTGACAGATACAATCTGGAGGAAAAGAGATATAACCTGATTCAAACCATACAGAACCTTACAGGGTTCCTTGAAACAGCAACTCCCCTGGAAGATATAGAATGGTTTGGAGCAAAAGTAACTCTGGCCATTGACATAGCTGCAAAGGAGCTTAACAGGATCGAGTCTGCACAAAGAGATATTATTGAAAATGAGATCCAGTCCAACACATTTTTAAAAGAGCTCCTTAATATCATGCGCGGCTATAATTATATTATCTCAAGTTTAAAAAAGATCCATAAAGAGACAAGAACACGCCTAATCATCATTGCAACCCACATGCATGCAGGAGATGGTAATATCCACGTTAATATACCCCTCATGTCCAATGACAGGGAAATGATGCACAGGGCTGCCATGACCGCTGACAATGTAATGAAAAAAGCTGTTGAATTTGGCGGAGCCGTGTCAGGTGAGCATGGCATAGGGGTTACAAAAATCACCCACCTTCCTGAAAAAAGATTGCAGGAGTTCATAAAGTACAGGAAAAAAATTGATCCTGAAAAAATCATGAACCCCTACAAACTTACCCGGGCACCCCTTCTCAATACGATTTATACTCCATCTTTTAATATACTTGAGTTTGAGGCTAATATACTTAAATACGGTGCCCTGGAATCCCTGGCAACAAAAATTGAAAATTGTGTTAAATGCGGGCGGTGCAAGGCAGACTGCTGTGTATTCTATCCTGGAAGAAACCTTTTTTTCCATCCCAGAAATAAGAACATGGGAATTACCTATCTGATTGAGGCGCTCTTATATATTACCCAGAGACGACACACCACAAAATTCCATATTCTTAAATATTTAGAAGAGATAGCAGATCACTGCACAACATGCCATAAATGCCTTTCAAACTGCCCTGTCAATATAGATTCAGGTGAGATTGCCATTGCAGCAAGGGAGATACTTGCTGAACACAACTATAAAAAAACCCCTTTTCTCACCAGTTTGACCTTAAAATACCTATCATCCACTGACAGAACCATCAACAATGTGTTGAGATTCATCCTTGTCAATACAGGAAGCAAACTACAGAGGGCAGGATCAAAAATTCTATCTTTAATTCCAGATATAAAATCATTTAAAAGAAAAAACCCCTTTTTGCTGCTTAAGGCTCCCATACCTGTAATGCCGTCCACAACACTCAGTTCCGGCTTAAGGTATTGTGAAGGTGACCAGGCAATCCTGCTTGAGCCTGAAAATCCTGCAAAATATACAGTTTTCTATTTCCCTGGCTGCGGCAGCGAAAGACTCTTTTCAGACATTGCCAGGGCTTCAATCTTTCTTTTACTGAAAAATTCAGTCAGAGTCATACTGCCACCGCCTTTTCTCTGTTGTGGATTTCCTGCCAGGTCCAATGCAAAAAAGGATCAGTTCAACCGCATTGTTCTAAGTGATACTATTATTTTCTCCCAGATAAAGGGTATGTTCAATGATCTTGATTTTGATGCGTGTGTGATAAGCTGCGGAACATGCAGAGAATCCCTTGAAGACCTTGACATACAATCTATATTTCAATGTGAAATACAGGACGTCTCAGAATTTATTCTCAATATTAACAATGAGATATCCATTTCCAGGGATTATTATTACCATGCTCCATGCCATGACTCCCTCAGGGGCAGAGGAGTTGAAATATTAACAAAAAATAACAGACACAAGGTTACACAAATACCCTGCTGCTGCTCAGAAGCCGGCACCATGGCCATATCCCGGCCTGATATATGTTCTGCAATGCTTGAGAGAAAGGCAAAGGCCATAAAATCCCATATAAAAAATAACAAAGCTTCAGACACAATTTTAACCAATTGCCCATCCTGCATCCAGGGACTTGGAAAAAACAGAGTTTATGGGCCTGAACCTGCCCATATTGCAGTTGAGCTTGCAAAGGAGTGGGGAGATAATTTTGAAACTGAGTTTGTTGAACTTACTGAAACAGCCCGTATTATTCAATTCTAATTTTTTAGTCAGGCAGGCACTACATGTAATTATCATGTAATTATAAAGTTGTTAACTTTACTGATAATCCCTGATAGGATATACCATTATCCATTTGATAAATTTATTAAGTCTTTATAATTATGTCTTTATCACGGTTTGATGTATGAATATTATTCTATTGAGGAAAAACGATTTTATTGATCCTGATACAGTTGTACTTAAGGGAAGACGAAAAGAGCATATCCTGAATGTTCTCAAGGGGAAAAAAGGAGAAGATCTTTTTTGCGGACTTGTTAACGGCAGTATGGGACCAGGCAGAATTACAGCCATTGATCTGTCAATGGTTAAGCTTAAAGTAACCCTTGAACAGGAACCTCCCCCTGCCCTGCCCCTGACCCTGGTTCTTGCCCTGCCCAGGCCAAAAATGCTTAAGAGAATACTTGAATCATCAACAGCCCTGGGGGTAAAAAAAATATTTCTTATCAATGCCTGGAGGGTTGAAAAAAGTTATTGGCAAAGTCCAGTGCTCAGGGATGAAAATATTGATAAAATATTGAGTCTGGGTCTTGAACAGGCCAAAGACACTGTTATGCCGGAATTATTTAAAAAAAAACTTTTTACTCCCTTTGTAAAACAGGAACTTAAAACCATTTCAAAAGATTCCATGTGTATCACAGCCCATCCAAAAGCTGAAATACCTTGCCCCGGAAATATCACCTGCCGGACTACCCTTGTGCTCGGCCCTGAAGGCGGCTTTATTGACCGGGAAATCGAGACTTTAGAAACAATCGGATTTCAATCCGTGAACCTTGGCAGAAGAATCCTCAGAACAGAGACAGCTGTACCTGTGATCATCTCAAGGCTGTTTTCCACTGCCATTACTTCCCCATAACCCTCCTTGTGAATGGCTGTTGCTGAAGTTTGCAATTAATTGTTGACTTTTAGCCTGAATGTAATGATGTGTTAAGGCTGATTGGGAATATTCCATTTTTTCATATATTTCCAGATGGCAGCACGGCTGAAACCAGTACGCCTTGCTACTTCAGCTTTATTCCAGCCACATTCGGTTAAAAATGTAAAAAGCTTCTCCTTTGAAAGGGGCAGGCGGATTACCGGCCCAGGCACCCTGGCTGCCAGGGGAGGCGTACCTGGAGGTGAAGGCTTAAAAGATCGTATTTCAACGGGAAGATCCTCCAGATCAATTTCCCTGCCTGAGCACAGCACAAAAGCATGCTCAATGGCATTTGCAAGTTCCCGTACATTACCAGGCCAGGGATAATCCAGTATTGCCCGGAGCCCCGATGCTGATATCCCTTTTACCATGTTATTGGTCTGATTATTATTAATATTGATAAAATGATTAACTAAAAGGGGTATATCTTCCTTCCGGTCATTGAGCAGAGGCAGATATATGGGGAAAACCTTAAGCCGGTAATATAAGTCCTCCCTGAAGGTGCCTTGCTGTACAAGGGTTTTCAGATCTTTATTGGTTGCTGTAATAACTCTTATATCAATTCTGCGCCTTTTTGATTCACCAACACGCTCTATCTCTTTTTGCTGAAGTACTCTTAAAAGCTTGACTTGAATATAAGGAGATATCTCACCGATCTCATCTAAAAATATGGTACCTGTGTCTGCCTCTTCAAATCTTCCCCGCCGGGTTTTTACAGCTCCGGTAAATGCCCCTTTTACATGCCCGAAAAGTTCACTCTCAAGGAGGGATTCAGACAGGGCACTGCAATTTACAATGACAAATGGTTTACCTCTACGCTGGGATATGTTGTGTATGGCACTTGCCACAAGCTCCTTTCCCGTACCGCTCTCCCCCTGGATTAAAATGGTGACATCACTTGCAGCAGATGCTTTGATAAAGGTGAATACATTCTGCATGACCCGGCTTTTCCCAATGATTCCCTGGAGGCTGTTCAACTCACCAAGGCGGCGGGTTGCCTCCTCCATTTTAAGGCGTATGTTCTTTAATTGTGTAAGATCAGTTACAGCTTCAATAACGCCTAAAACTTTTTTGTTGTGATCCTGAATCACCCTTGCATTCTTGGTCACGCTGATTTCATGGCCATCTTTATGATAGAGAATGCATTCTGTGGGATCAACCTTTCCATATTCAAATATACCACAGTCCCTATAGCCAGTTGGGCAATCCTTTCCAAAACATTTGTTAAAATTAAGCAGCCTGCAGTCATGATTAAGAACTTCCTGCTCTTTAAAGCCTGTAATCTGTACCATGGCAGAATTCCAAACAACAATCCTGCCCTGGTTATCAAGGATAAAAATACCATCCCCAATGGACTCAAGAAGCATTTTTACAAGTTGATTTCCCTTTATCTGGTCTGCAATATCAATCATGTGAACCCTTTCCTAAAGTGTCGTAGCGCTACTTGTAGCGCCATTTTTATGCATTTCTTCATATTAGTTAACACTTTAACACTTTGTCAACGTTTTTTAAGAAAACTATTTTTAAAAAAAACACCCTGTATCCTTTTATTGCAAGACATTTATCCTGTATATAATTTATATAATTTTAAAAACAGACAATTGGCACAGGAATTGTAATCTGCAATGTATATCGGGGGCTTGCAATAAAATTGCGCTGTCTTTTAAAATATTAACCCTTAAAAGGAGGTATTCAATGTATGCATTGATCTATGATGACCGTAACCTTGGTCAATCTGAAAAAAAAGTAATATCAGTCCACAAAACCAGGGAAAAGTCGGAAGAAGCGCTGGCACAAAGGCAGAAGAATATGGGCAAAAGAGTATATGAATGCAATACACGTGTTGTCTGGACAGACAAGGACGTGGCTCCCGGTGATGCTATTGGTGTAAAAGACTTTTCAACATGGCGCCCCGGGGAAGATATACCCGTAGGTGAGCTGAACAGCGATGCTGATTAATAATATATTATGTAATATTACTTAATCAACCACCAGGCTTTCTCCCACATTCGGCACCATTGCATTAAAACCAATGCTGTTAAGATGATCTTTGAACTCAATGGACTGCTCTTCTTCACCATGGACAACTGCAATTTTCTTAATATTAAGATTTGATTCCTGTAAGAACCTGATCATCTCTCCCTGATCGGCATGGGCGCTGAATCCATTCATCTGCTCTACCCTTGCCAGGAGGGGATATTTTTTTCCCAGCATTTTTATCTCAGGAGGCTTACCTTTTCTGCCTGCTTCCTCCCATTTGCAGCTCAAATCAACAATTCTTCTTCCAAGGGTATGCTGAGCCATGAATCCCACAATGAGAAGTCTGTTTTTTGAATTATGGACTTTATATCGCAGATGATGGAGAATCCTGCCTGCTTCACACATACCCGAAGAAGAGATAATAATATGGGACTCTTTTTTCTTCATCACCCTCATGGAATCTTCAACAGATTCAGTGTACTCGATCTCCTTGAATGTAAAAGGGTTTTCTCCTTTTTCAAGGAATGCCTTATGGGTATCAGGATCATACACTTCAGGATGCTCAGCATAAACCCTTGTCATTTTATTACCCAGGGGTGAGTCAACATATATTGGTATACGTGGTACCTCACCCTTATTGTAAAGCTCATGGAGTACATAGACCACGTCCTGGGTACGGCCGAATGCAAAGGAAGGGATAAGCACGGAACCGCCATCTTCAACGGTTTCATTTATCACCTGCTTCATTCTGACCTTAAGGTCATCAATAAGACCGTGGTGCCTTGCCCCATAGGTGCTCTCCATGATCAGAAGATCGATATTTTTCATACCATCGGGAAAATTCATTGTGGGATCTTTTATTACAGGACTGTTATACCTTCCTATATCACCGGTGTACAGGATATTATACTCTTTTTTATTCTCTTTCACATGAATAAGGCTCATGGCAGATCCGAGAATATGGCCTGCATCAAACTGGCTGACACTTACATTCCTGGCAATTGTCACAGGGGTATTATATGGATAACTGTCAAAATACTCCAGGGC
>Ga0256846_1000298_pt1 | contig 21234 bp, 18 predicted proteins | sample TevniametaG_FD_189098 | JGI IMG/M metagenome (GOLD analysis project Ga0256846, IMG submission 189098) | Tube worm associated microbial communities from hydrothermal vent at the East Pacific Rise, Pacific Ocean - Tevnia | ecosystem: Host-associated > Annelida > Integument > Unclassified ...
TCCAATGGGAATCGGATGCTTTTTATAATCGTATTAGAAGTTCTTCGTAGATTAATAGTTCCACATATCTTCTTCGAACTGTCTGATTTTTTCTTTAATTTTTTGAGATTCTAAAAGTTGACGTAACGCATCTTCATGAAGATATTCTTTGATTTCTCTGTCTCCATACATATTGTCTTCTTTATATACAACCCCCTTGAATCGTCTGGCATTCAACAAATGGTCATAGTCAATCGGTTTGGCGGTATTCCGTGTATTGAAAGCATAGAACTTATGCAGGGTATTTCTGGCATCCGGAAAGAAAACCCAAAATACTTCGACCACGTCAGGAGAAGCTCCTGCCGCCATACTTTTGGGATCTATGGCTGCTGGCGCAATGCCTAAAAGTCTATATTTCAATTCGCCATACTTAGCATCAAAATACCACATGCCTCGAACATGAAATTCTTGAATGGTTTCTGATTTCACTTCAAAAACATTGATATACTCTTCGTCCACGTGACCGGTTTCATTATATTGATCATATCCGGCTTCAACGGTATCTCTTGCAACCATACCTTGTTTTATTTCTTCAAGATTCATTTTCTCCGTGAAATATGAATCTGCATAAACTTTAGTAATCTCTCCATTTTTGATACCACTGTAAAGTGCATCAAACAGAGATCTCACTCTCGGCATTGCTGCTAAAGTATCGGTAGGATAATACAAGGGCAAGTTGAAACGTTCATCCAAGTCTATTCTTTCCCATACTTGTTTTGACCAAAGCACATCTCTGTCTTCAGTATAAGGATAGGGCAAAGGTTTACTAAAATCTTGCTTTTCCTGACTTTTATTTTTTACTCCGATATCACTAGGATCCTTGGCATTCAATATATTGAACTGCGCAAAGATTGAACTTGAAAACAGCAATAACGAAATAATTAAAAATACTTTTTTCATTTGTCTCATTTTTTTCTTACTATATTTTTTTCTCCTTCCCTAAAGAAGTTTATAATGTACTTAGTTACTAATTTCAACAGTGATAATTGATGGTTTTTTTACTTTGTATGCAGAATTACCTACAAGTGCCGTTCTGATATTATAAATCTGAATGGTTTGACCGGTTTTAACCCTGTTCAACAACTTCTGAGCCTTTGCATTTAGTTTGTTTCCATGCACAGTCACCGTTGGTTGTCCGGGGACTTTGAAATCAAATGCTTTCACTCTCAGTTTGATATCAAAATCAAAGTCGGGTAGTGATGCGCCTACGGTAGAAATTTTTAAATTTCTTTTAGGCATTTTTACCATACCACTTTCTCCACGTATTGTTCCTGTCGGTGCAGGGATATTTTTTACTCTGAACACCTTACTGTCGGAAACAGGTTTTCCGTTCACTGAGCCGCTTACATTAATTTTTACGGACTTGCCTTTAAAGGTTGTTACATCCATAACATATTTTCCTGTGCCTACTTTACTTAGCCCCGGTGCGTTCACTCTCACTTTGTTATCGGATACGCCCGGGATGGAAATTGCCAACGGATTTTTCACACCTCTATAAACCACATTCATCTTTTCTGCTGAAATCACAGCACTGTTGGGAATAGGAATTACAGCATATTTAATCGAAAAATCAAGTGGAATAGGCTTATTGTTTTCCTCGAATACAATTCTACCCGGAATTTCTTTTTCCCCAACATTTCCCGCAGGAATATCAATTCTTAATTGTCCTCCTTTCAAAAGTTCTTCTGCAACTTTAGTCTTGTTGATGGTAACTTCTTTAAAGGTCATCGTGCTATCCACGCGACCTAAAGCTACTTTTCCGGTTACTCTTTCACCGGGAAAATAAGCTGATTTGTCTAAAATCACAACCGGAGCATAATTGGTCACAGAAACATCTTTACTCATTTGTCCTCTAAGCATTTGAGACATAATCTCATTTTCTGTTTCTCTGGCTTTCGCTTGATAGTTATCAAACTTAAAAGTAGAAGCAATTGTAGGAAAACCTTCAAAATTGTGTTCCAACCATCCTTCTCTTTTGAGTTTTGTCTTATAGTCTGCCGTATTAAATCTGGATTTAATATTTTCCTTAGTGGCTTCGCTTAAATCATCTAGAGAAAGTAAATATTTTTTATAAGCTTCAATTTTAGATTTGAATTCTTTTGCTTTAGCGGTTGGCTTTCCACTTTTAAAAAACATATTGTCTAAAGCGGCACTTTTAGATAATTTTTCATAATCCATTTTCCCCGTCTTGGGATCAATCTTGGCTTTATCTTCTTTTAAGACTTCCTCTTTTAGTGCTTTCATATAATCGGCAAATTCTTGTGATCTTTTATCTAAAATTAATGCCACTTTATGTTTAGCCCCATACTTTTGAGGTTGGTCTTTTGCACTTTGTTCCAAAGTTTTTATCAAATAATTATTTGATTGGGTTTTCATTTCTGATGACTTAACCACTTCTTCTGCAGATTCTCCAAAAGCCGATAAGACTTTTTTAGACATCTGAAGCGCCATCATTGCAATGAAAACCAGATACATCAAGTTAATCATCTTCTGCCTTGCTGATAATTTTCCTCCTGCCATTTAAATAAATTTTTAGGTTAGTAGTAAATTTTGATTATAATCTTATTTTCCTACTTTCATGGCTGAAAGCATTCCTCCGTAAATATCATTCAGGCTAGACATGTTTTGCTTCAACACTGTCATCCGTTCTTTGAGTTCTTCTACTTGTGCTGCAGCGGTTTCATTTGCTACTGCATGTTTGTTTGTGCTTTCCATCTGAACTTTATATAGTGAATTCAGACTCTCTAGTTGAGTAGATGCTATAGATAATTCTTCGGCATATCTTTTGGTTGAGTCTGCTGCATCAACGGCAACATCCATGCTTTTTGCCGCTTTATGCAACTTTGTAATGCTTTCTCCCAAACTTTTCATCAATTCCGAATCAAGGTTGGCTTCTTTCAACATCTTATCCAGTTTCTCAGATAGTTTTGTCTCAATGTCCTGATCTGTTTTGTCTTTTCTTTTTCTTGCACTTCCTCCAGCTAATTCAGGATATACTTTTGACCAATCCAAATCTTCTTCGACCGGTTCAAAAGCCGAAAGAAAAAACACTAGTGCTTCCGTAATCAATCCTGCCATCAAAAGGCTGTCTCCAGTGAAAATCCAAAAACCAATATGAAGAATCTTGAACATTGCTCCTAAAATTACAATAGAAGCTCCAATACTGTAGACCATATGAAAAAACTTCTTACTTTTCTTTGATTGTTGTGCCATTTTACTAAATTTTAATTTTTTTGTTAATTGTTATAATAATGTAAATATTGTATTTCTTATTTGCCTTGAGCGCTTACTCCCATATAATCTTGCACGCATCTAAAACCTATATAGCTTCTAGCTGTATCTGCATATTCATATGCTCTTGAATGTACTTGGATATAGAACTTAACATCTTTCCAAGACCCTCCTCTGATAATTTTTCTTTTATTTTTATAATCGTGTGTTGTTGGGTTGAATGTTGCGCCATACTGATATGAATCCGGGAAATAGGACGATATTGTCCATTCTGATACATTACCTGCCATATTATAAAGATTGTATGGATTGGGATTGAATGATTTTGCTTTTGCAGTAAAAACGGCCTGGTCTGCTCCATAGTCTCCTCTTAGAGGTTTAAAATTTGCCAAGAAACATCCTTTTTCGTTCATTGTATAAGGACCACCCCAAGGATAATCTCCACCTTCCATGCCTCCTCTGGCTGCATATTCCCACTCTGCTTCTGTTGGCAGTCTGAACCTATGCATGGGTTGTCTTTTTTTACTTCTTAAGAACCATGTCATCTTTTTGGATCTATAGTCTGCAAAAGCATTTGCTTGATACCAATTCACTCCAACCACAGGATAGTCACTATATGCTTCATGCCAAAAATAATCATCGTGCATAGGCTCATTATAAGCATAAACAAAATCTTTTACCCATACTGTGGTATCAGGATATACTCTTATAACGGTATCTTTAACGTTTTCTGATCGCTTTTGACCTTTTCTTGCCGCTTCACCCGTGTCTATCCAGCGTAGCTTATAAATAAATTTGTTCACATCATACATTCTGATTCCATCAGGTGTTTCATTCGGAGGCAGATAAATTGAATCCATTACCTCTGCATAATATTCATCCGGAAATTTATTCACATCTGTGACTAAATCCGGTTTCCAGTTTAGCAATTTTCCCGCATTATCATCATCAGAATTGGTCAAATTATCATAGGTGTTAATCATGTATTTGTAATATGCATTTTTTACCGTATCAACGGTTTTGAACATATATTTTCCAATTCCCTTTTTAGGAGATATGCTTTCTGACATTTCCTCTGCTAAAGATGCCAATTTGTATCTGATAATGGAATCTCTTACATAGGAAACAAACTCTCTGTATTCTGCATTGGTGATTTCTGTCTCATCCATATAGAAAGCTCTGACTGTCACTGTTTTTGTGGAAGCATTCATTGCATAAGTCTTGTCTTCATTTTGTTTCCCCATTACAAAAGCTCCACCGGGAATTAGACTCATGCCAAAAGGTTGATAAGGATGCCATTGGTGTCCTCTAACACCAACTACTTCTCCTCTTTTATAGTTGTTACCACAACTTGTCAACAGAATGGTAAAAATAGCTGAAATTGCTAAAATCCTTTTCATAAAAAAATAATTTTTTTGTCTTAATAATTCTGATTACTATTTTGCAAATATAAAGATAAAATATTTACACATGCAAATTTCGTAATTTTTTGTCTCTTTTACAATGTTTTACAGTTGATATTCACCACACAGTTTGCTCCACTATACTGCTTATAAAGCAATGAACACCGACAAGTATTTATTATCTATATCGTATTTTTATTAAAAATATTGTAAATTCTATTTGATATTTTTTTATTCACTGCGTCCAAATAATCTTGTTCTGCACATGAAATCAACTTTTTTTCGGTCTCTATTTGTGGAACTTCTACCCACCAACGTCCTGTTTTATCGTTTTTATAAAAAATTAATTTCAATAAATCATTCTCAACATTGAACTTGATTAATTCATTTATTTCTATTTCCGGATAATCATCCGTTTTTAAATTTTTCCCTTCGATAAAGTACCACATAGCTTGTGCTATCGTGTTGGCGCCCAACGAGTTTTTATCAAAATAAGGGTTAAACTCAAAAATACCTAGAATTCTGTTGTATACTGATAACCCTGAATATCTGGTTAAAATACATATTTCTTGTCCGTCCAAACCATTGGGTCTGCTTTTCTTTTGTGCAGGAAGGTAGGCATCTTTTGTGCTTGAAACATCCAAACTGAGTATATGTGCATCTCTCAAACATGGTTCTATATTCAATATGTTCTTTTGAACATCCGATAATTTTATATAATCCACATAAAGTCTCTTGAATATTTCATATTTGGCAGGATGATTGTAATAAGTCTGAATTCCTATAACATTCAAATTATTTAAGAGTGTATCCTCGGATGTCAAAATATTCGTCAAATAGTTTTGATTGTCCACTTGACTATCAGTCAAAACACCGTCTATCTCTGCATCAATTATACTCAAATTGAATGGTTTCTTATTGTTATTGTATGCTTTTGACAAAGCATAGGTCAAATCTTGACTGCCTCCTAAAACAATGATATGTTTATCTTGATCTAACAGCTTCGAAACCAAATTGGCAACTACAAAATAGGTGTCATCAATAGTACTTCCTTGCTTGATATTTCCTAAATCCGCTATCTTGAGATGCCAATCACCCGGAAATAGTTGATAAAATGATTTTCTAATTACATCAGGGGCAAATTTTGTGCCATCGTTGTCAATGGCATTTCTTTCCTCTTCCACTCCGAAGATAATCAAATCTGCAGATTCCGATTCAGGAAAGCTACCTGTTTGATACAAGTCAACATAAGCGCCCAGAGTGCCTAGAGACTTATCAACATTTAGCTCAACTTGTATGGGAGAAAAGAAATCAAACATAAATATTTTCTACTTTAAATTTTTCTTTGCCATTTCAAGTGTAATCGTTTCAGGGTCTATCCCTTTGGGAAGAATGGCTCTCTTTTTTCCCTTAACCACATATAGTCTTGCCCATCTTCCTTTTTGAATACTAATTCCTTCTTTGTTCCAAACTTTGACCATTTTATCTTTTTCCTTCTGAATTTTGTTGACAATCAGTTCAACAATATCTTCCGGACTTAAATTATCGAAGTCATACTTCTTTGGAACGTTAATAAATAGTTCTTTCCATTTTATGAAAGGTCCAAATCTTCCTTTTCCTTTGTAAACGGGGTTTCCATCATATTCAGCTATGGGCTCATCCGCCTTTTGTTTTTGTTTTATCAGTTCTGTTGCTTGTTCTAAACTAATATAAACAGGGTCTATATTTTTAGGAATTGAAATGAATTTGCTATCGTATATGATATATGGACCATATCTGCCTGTGGCAATCACTACTTCTTTGTTATCATATTGTCCTATGTTTTTAGGAAATTGAAACATTACCAATGCTTGCTCCAACGTGATATCATTCAAGCTTATTCCTTTTGGGGCTCCGGCAAATCTTGGTTTTTCTTCTTCGTTTGATTCTCCAATTTGAACAACCGGTCCATACTGACCGATTTTCACATAAACATTCTTTTTTGTATCAGGGTCTACTCCCAAGAGTCTCTCTCCTCTTGCTCTCATCGCATTTTTTTCAACGCTTTCAACAATGGGATGAAATTTTTGATAAAACTCTCTGAGCGTATCTTTCCACTGCACTTTTCCTTCTGCAATTTTATCTAACTCCAATTCTATATTGGCTGTGAAATTATAGTCCAAAATATGATCAAAATGCTGTGTTAGAAAATCATTTACGACAATTCCAATATCTGTTGGAATAAGTTTATTTTTTTCAAAACCATATTTTTCCGTTACTTGTGATTTTTGAATCTGACCATCTTTTAAAATCCATTTCAGCACATTTCTTTTTTTTGCATCAAGGGTTTTCTTTTCAATATATTCTCTTTTTTGAATGGTAGAAATTGTCGGTGCATAAGTCGAGGGTCTTCCAATGCCCAATTCTTCCATTTTTTTAACCAGCGCGGCTTCATTATATCTCGCTGAAGCTTTTGAAAATCTCTGAACGGCTTCAATAGATATTGCATTCAACATTTCTCCTGATTTTAATTTTGGCAATTGTCCTTTCAACTCATCCTCTGCATTGTCTTTCGATTCCTGATAGAGTTTCAGAAAACCTTCAAAAACAATCACTTCTCCCTTTGCCGTGAAAAGATAATCACTTTTATCATTTTCAATTTTCAACACCGTTCTGTTGATTTTTGCGTCAGACATTTGAGATGCAACGGTTCTTTTCCAAATTAGATCGTATAATCTACTTGAATCATAATCAACATCAACTGTTTTTCTGGAAATCGTAGTAGGCCTGATTGCCTCGTGAGCTTCTTGTGCTCCTTTAGACTTGGTTTTGAAATTTCTTGTTTTGCTATATTCTTTTCCATAGTCTGACACAATCATTTCAACTGCCTGCTGTTTGGCATCATTTGACAGGTTTACACTGTCTGTTCTCATATAAGTGATATATCCTGTTTCATATAATTTTTGTGCCAACATCATGGTTTTTGACACGCTGAAACCTAATTTTCTGGCAGCATCTTGCTGTAGTGTAGATGTTGTAAACGGAGGTGCCGGGGTTCTTTTTGCCGCTTTGGTACTAATATCTTTGACCCTAAACGCTGCCTCTTTTACTTGTTGCAAATAGTGTTCAACTTCGGCCTCTTCTATAAATTCCTTGTCAAGTGTTGAACCGAAGGCGACTGACTTGTCTGCAGAGAAATTGCCGATGATTCTGAATGAACTCTTAGACTCGTGATTTCTTATTTCATTTTCTCTCTCTACAATCAGCCTTACCGCTACAGATTGAACCCGCCCGGCAGAAAGACCTTTTTTAATTTTTTTCCACAAAATTGGAGAAAGCTCATAACCCACCAAACGATCTAACAATCTTCTTGCTTGTTGGGCATCAACCAAGTCATAATTGATATCTCTTGGATTTTCGATAGCTTTTTGAATTGCTGTTTTTGTGATTTCATGAAAAACAATTCTCTTTGTTGTTTCATCTTTCAATTTCAATTGGTTTTTAAGATGCCAAGCAATGGCCTCTCCTTCTCTATCTTCATCACTTGCCAATAAAACTTCGTCGGTGCTTTTTACCAATCTTTTAAGTTTCTTAATCACTTCTTTTTTATCACCGGATGCAATATATTTTGGTGTGAAATCTTTTGTATCAATTCCCAGCTCTTTTGCAGGTAAGTCGGCTATATGTCCATAGCTGGATTCAACTTCAAAGTCTTTTCCTAAAAATTTTTTAATTGTCTTGGCTTTCGCAGGGGACTCAACAATGACTAATTTTTTTCCCATATTGTTTTCAAAAATAATTTTAAAAATTGTTTAAACGTAAAAACAAAGTCGAGGAATTCCTCGACTTTGTTTTTTTATAATACTTAACTTTATTAATTATAAGGTCTTCTATATTTCTTTTTTATTGATTTGGTTCCCACTCTGGTCATCGCACATCTAAAACCAATATCATTTCTTGAAAGGTACTGTGGGTAAAATCTTCTTTGAGAAGGATCCATCCAATAAACTCTGTCTCTCCAAGAACCTCCTTTAATCACTCTAACTTCATCGTCTACAAGTGTTGTTCTTTTGTCTGACTTATCTTTGCCATCGGCGTGAACGGGAGCATTATACATTCTCAACGAAGGATCTGCATTAACATCTTCTTTGTTTTTGATATAATTTCTAGATGATGCAATATCTCCGTCATTGTAGCTTCTGTTATCAGATCTGTCAAAATTCTGTCTGAGATAAAGCTCGTCATCTTTTATCGGCACTTTCGCAATAGAACCCGGGAATTGTTTGACAAAAATCCTACCGTTAGGCAAGGTATCCATCGGAATGGAATCTGCTGTGATTACAATCAATTTTCCATTTTTATCAAAGGCTTGTTCAGTGTAAACATTTCCTCTGTAATAGTTAAAGTCACTGGCTTCATCATCGATGATTTGACGATATACATCTGCCACCCACTCGTTGACATTTCCTGCCATATCATAAAGTCCGAAATCATTCGGAGGATAAGTTTTTACGGGGGCAGTTATTACGGCAGCATCATCTGTCCAGCCGGCAAGACCATCATAATTTCCATCATCAATTTTGAAATTTGCTAATTCTTTTCCTCTGTCTCTTCCTTTTTTTGTTGTTCTGGTTGCCACTCCGCTCCAAGGAAATATTTTTCTTCCCAATACCGTATTGAATTCTCTCAATCCAACGTCTGCTTTGGCGGCATATTCCCACTCAACTTCAGTTGGAAGTCTGTAAGACGGCATGATAATCCCTGATGATCTATTGACAACGTTCAAAGTAGAATCGCTTGATTTCTTTTTTGCTCTATACATTTCCGTATCACCTCCATAGGCTAATTGAGGAGCGTTTAAATAGGTCTCTGTATTAAACAATTTTGTAGGGTCTGCATTTTTTAAGGCTTCTGCACTAAGTTTGCCGTTTTTATACAACAACAATTCATTCACTCTGTCTGTTCTCCAGTTGCAGTATTGCACGGCTTGAATCCAATTCACTCCCACCACGGGATATAAAGCATAGGCAGGATGTCTAAGATAATTATTCACTAAATCTTCACTATGACTCAAAGGGCTTCTCCATACAAGCGTATCAGGTAATGCGCTGTTATAAATATTTTTATATTTTTGATTATCTATGGGAAAAACTCTTTTCAACCAATCTAAGTATTCCAGATACATCAAGTTGGTTACTTCTGTTTCGTCCATATAAAAAGATCGGACATTTTGTTGATTGGGCGTATTTTCCCAATCATTCATCACATCATCTTCCACTTTTCCAAAAGTGAATGTTCCTCCCTCGATAAAAACCAATCCGGGAGCTGTGACTTGATTTCTGTATTTTGGATTAAACTTGAATCCTCCTTCCTTAGAATTTAGCTTCCAACCTGTTCCCCTAGAAACTTCAAAGTCTTTGCTCTTACTGGAACATCCGGTCATAAATAAACCTAGGATTGAAAATGAAAGAATACCAATTAAAAATCTTTGTTTCATAATTTATATAATTATTATTTTAATTTCACGTCAATATTTCGCGCCACAAAGGTAATATTAATTTTTATTGTTACAATATTATGAACTTATTTTTTTCTATAATATTGTTTTTAGTAGTCTTTTAGGCTAAAAAAATCATTGATTCTTCTGCTCATTTTCAATAAAATTACCGTTTTCATCGAACTGTTTTAAAAAATCTTCATCTTCCGGATAAATTTTTACCGTTTTATCTTTTTTATATTGATGCTTTAAATTTTTTCCAAAAACCAAAGCCAATACCAAACCTGAAATGAAACCGGATAAGTGTCCTTCCCACGAAATATAGTCGATAACGGGGAACATAAACCATACCAAACCTCCATACAGGAACACTACTATCAAAGAAACGGCAATCAGCCTATAATATTTTATAATCAATCCACTAAAAAACAAAAAGCTTATCAGCATATAGTTAATTCCGCTTATTCCTATGTGATAAGACGGTCTGCCAAGAATCCAAGTGCCTATTCCTGTCATCAAAAAACCCGGCAACAGTACTTTCCATGCAACTTGCTTATAGTGATAAAATAAAAATGCTGTTAATATAAATAATGGTATGGAATTATTAAAAACATGCATAAAATCTCCATGTATAAACGGAGAAAACAATATGCCCCGAAGACCAAATGTTTTTCTTGGAAAAACACCATATTCCGTAAAATCACAACCGAAAGTAATCTCAATCCAATAAGGCAACCAAATCAGAAAGACAAAAAAGAGCGGAAAGATGATATGTTGAGAAAAACTTTTATACTCCGATGACTTGTTCATAAAAAAATTATACTTTTATGTCTTCAAAAGTATAAAAAAAATGTCTATAGAAACACCTTTAGCCGAACGCATTCGTCCAAAAAATTTAGATGAGTTCATCGGGCAAGAGCATATTATCGGAGCAAAAACCATTCTCAGAAAACAAATAGAATCCAAAATTCTTTCGTCTATAATTATCTGGGGACCTCCGGGAATAGGAAAAACAACACTTGCCCAAATCATTGCCAGAGAAACCGAAAGACCTTTTTATAAACTAAGTGCCATAAATTCAGGAGTAAAAGATATTAGAGAAATTATTAGCAAAACCAAGGATCAGTCCGGTCTTTTTGACCAGTCTGCGCCTATTTTGTTTATTGATGAGATTCACAGATTCAACAAATCTCAACAAGATTCCTTGCTCGAGGCTGTTGAAAAAGGTTGGGTGACACTTATCGGAGCTACCACTGAAAATCCAAGCTTTGAAGTCAACAATGCCTTGTTGTCAAGATGCCAGGTCTATACGCTTAAAGCACTTGAAAAAAAGCACTTAAAACAAATTCTGCAAAGAGCAATCAGAGATGATATTTTTTTGAAAGATAAAAATATTGAATTGAAAGAAACAGATGCGCTCATTCATTATTCCGGAGGAGATGCACGAAGATTATTAAACATTTTTGAACAAGTTGTGGCTCATACCAAAGAAAAAAAGATTATAATCAACGATGAATTAATCAAAAACAGCGTAAAAAACAGCCCTATTTTGTTTGACAAAAAAGGTGAATTTTATTATGATATCATTTCTGCATTCATCAAATCAATCAGAGGAAGCGACCCAAACGCCGCCATATACTGGCTTGCTCGGCTCATTGAAGGCGGTTCCGATCCTGTTTTTATTGCCCGAAGATTGATTATTCTTGCCTCGGAAGATATTGGTCTTGCAAATCCAAATGCCTTACTCATTGCCAATGCTGCCTTTGATGCCGTGTCAAAAATAGGTTGGCCGGAAGCCCGAATTACACTGGCAGAAACCGTAATATATCTAGCCAATTCTCCAAAAAGCAATACTGCCTATACCGCAATCAATGCTGCCCAAAAACTAGTAAAAGAAACCGGCAATTTGGATGTTCCCATGCAAATTCGAAATGCATCCACTAAACTGATGAAACAACAAGGCTACGGGAAAGACTACAAATATGCCCATGACTATAAAAACAATTTTGTAGAAATGGACTTTTTACCTGAAGAGCTTAAACATCATACTTTTTATCGACCTCAACAAAATTCTAAAGAACTCAAGTATTTGGAGATATTGAAAAAAAGATGGAAAAATCGGTATGACTATTAAGCTATCTAACCAAATTTAATCCAAATTGAACAGATTGTTTGTGTGATGAAGATAAATCAATCAGCCCTAACAAATTGTCTGCCAACATATACAACTGAACGGCTCCAACATTAAGCGTAAAACCTGCCCCTAAGCTGGTATATGATAAATTATCAACCGTGAAGTTTGCTCTGGTTGAAAAATGTTTAGACCAGTTTTTCTCATAAAAAACACTAGCGCCTGTATGAATCTTAACCGGCCTGTATTGTGAGAACAAAATAAGCCCCACATATTCTGTATATTCATCTTTCAAGTTGAGAAAATTTTCACAATCTTGTTTTTTTAAATCTCCCAAACCATATTTCACAGATGTATATAGACTGGCGGGTCTCAAAGAAAGATAAGAACTTTTCTTACTCACCTTAGGAACTTCATTCTCAAAATCTATTCTTATATCTTTCCAATAGTCAATCAAACCACTTTTAGGAAATTGAATGCTTGCACCTTCAAATACATAGTCTCCTTTAATTTGGTCAGAACGGGCATCGCTGGCAAAATATATAAATCCTAAATCCAGCAAAGATGCCGTAAAATAGGTTCTGTAGTCATATTTATAAGTTATGCCTAAATCAACTCCCGGACCATAATTTCCACTAAAGATAAATTTGGTCAAATAGTGATTTATCACATCCTTTGAATTTAGATTTTTTCTGTCTGCCAAATCGGCAAAACCGGAAGTTTGTATACTGAGATTGACATCGTCCAGATGATGCGCATAATAATTATTTTGTCCCGTAGTTGTATAAAATTTTCCTTTGTTTCTAACCGACTGAATATTGATAATTCCGGAATATAATTTTAACCTATAGCCAAATGTCAGTTTTGCGTTAATCATTTGATTCACCCCATAGTGAAAGGTCTGAACAAATTCTGTTTTTGTTGCCAAACTGCCAAGTGTGTAAACATCATTCATATGCGAGGCATTCCCATCTAGACCGAGTTGAAGAAAGTCTGCAGGAAGATAGGTAATATGATCTATTTCCCAATATAGTCCCATGGATTTAAATCTCTGCAAATCATCTTTAAAACCATAGGTAAACAAGTCTTGCCTATAGTTTGTCTGTATAAAATCATCGTTACTGAGCTTGCTTATGGTTTTTGAAACCTTATCATTAAAAGATACATTATTTTTTGCAAAAAGATCACTCACCGCCAAGCCCGAACTACCTGCAAAAAATTGAATATTTGAAGTCAGTGGAATGCCAAATTGTTCACTATATTGAAAATAACTTCCGGGGTTTAAACTCAAAGACTGAACATTGGCATTAAAATCATATCCAACGGCATTAAACTGAGTATAAGCTGATTGTAATATCAAAACCACGATTATCAAAAATTTATTTCTATACCGCATAAGCTTACATATCTTTGATATCAAAAAAGAACTTCGCCTTGGTTTGCACATGCAACCGACCTGTATCTGTTGGAATGCTTGGAGGGATTAGCTCTGTTTTGATAATTATTTTTCTTGAATTCGTAAATTCCGGATTAGCGGTTTTGGTGAAAGTATAAATTTTTTCTCCTTCAGTTGAATGAGCATTGGTGCCCGAAGCAATATCAAGTGTCAAACTATCCACTATTTGATAAGACTCCGTTGCAAAATAATATTTTGTCAAAAAGCGTCTGTTCAACGAATTTTTATATTTTACACTCAGTTCCAACTTTTTAAACCCATTTCTCGTGTTTCCCTGCTCAAAAAAATTAAAGCCTATTGTATCATGAAAAACAAACCTTGCACCTGCATTGGGAGGCGTAATATCATCTTTGATCAAATCAAAATAAAACAAATCCGCTTCCACAACCGGCTTATATCTAAAATCTTTTACTTGGTCAAAATCCAAATTTTTTACACAGGAAAACAAGAACAATGTCAAAATGACTCCTATTGATAAATATAATAATTTCTTCATATGTTGTTCGCTATCGGTTATTGTGATAATTCAAAACACTATCTTTTTAAAACAGGCAGAATTAAGTGCTTTTCACAGCAAAAATCATTCCATTTTTTATCAAAAAGTCTAAAAAATTATCTTTCTAGTGTTAAGTCAGGCATGTTATGTCATATAAGTCAGAGAGAATTTTGTTGAGAGCAAGGCAAAAATCCTCGGCATAGCCGTTTTATGACTAAAATTTTTAACGCAGCTACCGGCAAAGTTAACAAGACTCGGTATGATAATAATATACTCGACTTGACACTAATTTTGAACGGCAAATGTAACAGATTATTTTTTACTCGTGTAATTTTTAACATTTAAGAATATTAGGTATTATATTCATATATTTGCAGACATGGAAAATCGGAGAAATTCAAACAACAAAATTGACGAGAAATTACAAGGAAAAAGTCTCGAATTTTCTCAAAAAAAAACCAATCAAAAAAAAGTATTCATTGAAAGTTATGGATGCCAAATGAATATGAACGATTCTGAAATTGTTGCATCCATTCTCCTGAAACAAGGTTATAATACTACAAATAGAATTGAAGAAGCAGACCTGATTCTTATCAACACTTGTTCTATCAGAGAAAAAGCAGAAACTACCGTTCGCAACCGACTAAAACAATTCAATAATTTAAAAAAAGGGAATTCTAAAACAAAAATCGGGTTGATGGGGTGTATGGCAGAGCGACTAAAAGATAAAATTTTTGAAGAGGAGAAACTGGTAGATTTGATAATCGGTCCGGATGCTTACAGAGATCTTCCCAATTTAATCGATGAATTGGAAGACGGAAGAAAAGCTGTTAATGTGTTGCTAAGCAAAGAGGAAACCTATGAGGATATTGAACCGGTCAGGCTTAACTCAAATGGCGTTTCCGCCTTTGTTTCCATCACGCGAGGATGTGACAATATGTGTACTTTTTGCGTAGTACCTTTCACCCGCGGAAGAGAACGCAGCAGAAATCCTGAAAGCATCTTGAAAGAAATCGAAAATCTGCAACAAAAAAATTTCAAAGAAGTAACACTTTTGGGACAAAACGTGGATAGTTATCTTTGGTATGGTGGCGGATTGAAAAAAGATTTTGATAAAGCAGATGTCGCAACCAAAAAGAAAGCCGTTGATTTTGCCCGATTACTTGAAATGGTTGCTTTAAGATTTCCCGATATTCGCATTAGATTTTCCACATCTAATCCTCAAGATTTCAATCTTGATGTAATCCGTACCATGGCAAAACATCAAAACATTGCCAAACATATTCATCTTCCGGTTCAATCCGGTAGCGACCATGTTTTGAAAAAAATGAACAGAAAGCATACCAGAGAACAATATATGCAAATCATCGACCAAATCAGAACCATTATCCCAGATTGTGCTATCTCTCAAGATATGATTGCCGGATTCAGCGGAGAAACCGATGCAGATCACCTACAAACACTTTCTTTAATGGATTATGTAAAATATGACTTTGGATTTATGTTTGCCTATTCTGTCCGACCGGGAACACTTGGCGCCAAGAAATTTGAAGACGATGTGCCACAAGACATAAAGTCTAAAAGGTTGAGAGAAATCATAGATAAACAACAAGAACACAGCCTGTATAGAATGAAAAAATTCATTGGCAAAACCGTTGATGTGCTCATTGAAGGCAATTCAAAAAAATCAGACCGACACTGGATGGGACGAAATTCTCAGAATGCCGTTGTCATTTTTCCAAAATCAAACAATGAGAAATCGGGAGATTTTGTACAAGTGAAAATCAATGATTGTACATCTGCAACTCTATTTGGAGAAAAGGTGTAGAACTACTGTTTATCCACAATTTCCAATTCCGTAGAGAAGTATAAGACTTTGGAGAGAAATTTTTGATTGATTTGATGCAAGAAATTTTCCAATTCATTTTGCTTAAAGATTTCCAGATTTTTCTTGTCTGTCCTAAATTGAACCGCATAAGAAATTGAATCGATATAATCTGAAACAACCCTGCCGGTTTCTGCAGATTTCAGCAAACCACTCTTGAGCATTTCCGGAATAAAAACAGATTTTATATAAGCCAAGTATTCTCGCTCAATTTCAGGTTCTACACTAAAAGTAATATTAAAAATATACATAAATCATTTTTTATCACTCACATACGTCCAATTCCATGAGCTTGTCTGCGATTTTCCTATCATCAGACAGACGGGGAAGTTTATTTTGCCCTCCTAATTTCCCGATAGATTTCATATAAGCATCAAAACCTCCGGTTTTTACCCTTGTGATTTTAAGCGGTTGCAAAACTTTTCCATCAATCAAGTCCTTGTAATAAACATTCTGACTCAACATGCTCTGTTCTATTTCTCCAGCCAATTGTTCCATGTTTTCAAGCCTGTCTCCAAACTCTATAAACCATTCGTGATATGGCAAACCTTCTGTGGGATGTATTTGTGGTGCCACCGTAAACTCCGACACAATTGCACCTGTTTTTTTTATTGCAAATTTCAATGCTGTCTCAACTTCTTTAGCAATAACATGCTCTCCAAAAGCAGAAATAAAATGCTTTATTCTTCCGGTCACTTTGATTCGATAAGGATGAGTTGATGTAAACATAATTGTATCTCCTATATTATATCCCCAAAGTCCTGCATTAGTGTGCAAAATAACGGCATAATTTACACCTGTTTTTACTTCACCGATGGACAATCTTGTGGGATTTTTATCATTAATCTCATCCACAGGAACAAATTCATAGAACATGCCGTTATCCAACAACAACAACATATCATCTCTTTTTTGCCAATCTTGAAAAGCAAAAAAACCTTCAGATGCCGGATATAATTCAATGCTATCCACTTTTCTTCCGATTAAATTTTCAAATTTATTCCGATAGGGTTCAAAATTCAAACCGCCATAGACAAACAAATTAAAATTCGGAAAAATTTCACCTACTTTTTTTCCGGATTTTACAATTAGTTTTTCAAAATAGGTCTGTACCCAAGACGGAATGCCGCTAATCAATCTCATATCTTCCGATGCTGTCTCATCCACAATCCTATCCACCTTTTTTTCCCAATCTTCAACAAGATTAGTTTCCCAGCTGGGCATCCGATTTCTTTGCAGATATCCGGGAACAAAATGTGCCACGATTCCTGAAAGTCTTCCTGTTTTAATTCCTCCCACTTCTTTCAAAATCGGACTTCCTTGTAAAAAAATCATTTTTCCGTCTAAAAAATTTGATTTTCCGGTATCATTAATATAATGTAACAATGCGTGTTTTGCCGCCTTGATATGATTGGGCATGGATTCCTTTGTAATCGGGATATATTTTGTGCCCGAGGTCGTTCCCGATGTCTTGGCAAAATAAATGGGTCTGCCCTTCCAAAGTACATTATAGGCACCATTGATAATCTGCTCGATATAGGGGCGAAAATCTTCATATGATCTGATGGGAATATGAGATTTTAAGTCCGCATAAGTAACTATGTTTGAAAAGCCATGATCTTTTCCGAATCGAGTATTCTCTGCAGCAGAAAGCAATTGCCGCATCACGCGTTCCTGTGTCTTTACAGGATTATTAACCCATTTGGCATTTTTTTTTGCAACATGTCCGGCATATATCTTTGCCAAGATAGCTTTAAGCCCCATTATCTATTTTTTAAAAGAAAGAAAGTCTTCAGGATTCATAGGATAACCCTTAATCCAAAGTTCAAAATGCAAATGAGGTCCCGTAGTCTTTTCTCCCGTATTTCCGGACAAGGCTATTACTTCTCCTTGTTTAACAAAGTCTCCTACATTTTTCAACAGCTTGTTGTTATGTTTATAAATAGAAATAATGTTATTAGGATGTTCCACAACAACAACATTGCCGGTATCCGAAGTCCAAGACGAAAAAATAATGGTTCCGTTTGCAATAACTTTAATAGGTGTGTTTTTTTTAACGGCAACATCAACTGCAAAGTGTTTCTTTTTTCTTTCAAATCCCGTGGTAACATTTCCTTTCACCGGCGCTATAAAATGATATTTCACTCCTGCCCTTTTTGACGTACCAACACTGAAATGTTCGCGCTCTTCAACTTCTTTTCGCAAGAGAGAGTCTGCTTTTCCCGGCATTAGTTTGAGCGTATCAGGATTTATTTTGGTTTGTTTGAAATCTTTTTCAAATTCATCCATTGTCAATTCGCCTTTGAACACTTTCTGCAATTGATTGATATAAAAAGTATTAATAACCAATTCATTCTCCAATGAATCTGTCTTGAATTTTAAATCGATGGCTTGCTTTCTCAATTTAGGAGCCGTGTAGCCCGGAATATAAGAGCGAAGCGGTGTAAAAGATATCAAAACAATTGTTCCGACAACAAGCAACAAAGCAAATAAAGTTGTGAAAACAAAAACATTCAGTCTGTTGAGCCTATAACTGATTTTTTCCTCATAAGTATCTTCATTAATTACCAACAACCTATAATGATAGGTCAGTCTTTTTATCAGTGATCTCTTTTTCTTTTTACCCATTGAAGTAGCAAATATTTCCGTAAAAGTACGAATATTCAAAAAAACAATTATAATCTATTGAAAAAATAATTTTTCAATCCATAAAAAAAGAGACCATAAAAATGGTCTCTCTTATAGTTTTAAATATGTTCAAGTTATTCCTTTGCATCTTCTGTTGCTGCTGTTTCGGCTGCTGTCCCTTCTTCAGAAGCTGCTTCTGCCGCTGCTGCTTCGGCATCAAGCTCATCTTGAGTAGCTTTAATTGCTGCTCTAGACATTTTCACTTGAACGACCACAACATTATCAGGGTGCATTAACTTATATCCATCTGTTCTCAGTTCAGACACATATACTTTGTTACCAATGTTTAATCCGGATATATCAACCGTCACATAGTCGGGAAGATTAGCGGGAATTGCACGTACCTTAAGTTTTTTCTCCGTCATAATCAAAGCGCCACCTTCAATAATTCCGGGGGCAACACCTTTCGTCTTAACGGGAACACTCAATGTAACTTCTTTGTCAGGGAATAGCCTAAAGAAATCAACATGTCTGATTTTATCCGTTACAGGGTGAAACTGAATGTCTTGCATGATGGCTTCATGTTTACTTCCATCTTCAAATTCAATCACTACCGTATGCGTTTCGGGAGTGTACACTAAATTCTTAAATGCTCTTTCATCAGCTGAAAAATGTAGTGGTTCTCCTCCTCCGTATAATACGCAAGGTACCCTTCCAGCATTACGTAGGGCTTTTGTTGCTCTTTTGCCCACGCTTTCTCTTTTAGAGACTTTGATTGTTAATGATTTCATAGTTCTTTTTTTAATTTACATTATAAATTTATTACTTATCGATTTATGCGCATGAACATTATGCATGACATCCGCAAAAAGAGTGGCGCAAGATAGTACTTTTATTTTACTTGACAAAGATTTTATGGGGATTGTATCCGACACAATCAATTCTTCAATTTTCGATTGTTCTATCCTGTTCACGGCATCTCCGGAAAGAAGCGGATGGGTGATTGCCGCCCTGACACTCAAAGCTCCTTTTTCCAACATTAAATCGGCAGCTTTAACCAAAGTGCCTGCCGTATCAACCAAATCATCGACCAACACAACGTGTTTTCCTTTCACATCTCCTATCAGTTGCATTTTCCCGACAACATTGGCTTTTTTTCTTTGTTTGTAACAAATTGCCACGTCACTTTTCAAAAACTTTGAATAGGCATAGGCTCTTTTTGAACCTCCCATATCAGGTGATGCAACCACTAAATTCTTCAGATTAAGCCGCTCGATATAAGGAATAAAAATTGTACTTGAATACAAATGGTCTACAGGTATTTCAAAAAATCCTTGGATTGGGTCTGCATGCAAATCCATCGTAATCACTCTGGATGCCCCTGCCGCTTCCAACATAGTTGCTACTAATTTTGCGGCAATTGGCACACGCGGCTCATCTTTTCTTTCCTGACGTGCCCAACCAAAATACGGAATTACGGCATTGATATAGAGTGCCGATGCTCGCTTGGCAGCATCTATCATAAGCAACATCTCCATCAGATGATCCGAAGGCGGAAAAGTGGAGCCTATGATAAAAACTCGTTTTCCTCGAATTGATTCTTTGAAAGATGGTTTAAATTCTCCGTCTTTAAAACGTTCCAGCTCAATATTTCCTAACGGAACTCCATAGGCTTGAGCAATATTCATGGCTAAATCTTGACTTTGTGAACAAGAAAAAATCTTGGCTTTCTCTCTTTTTTTTGGCATGGTTGTTTGGATGAATTGGTTGTACAAATATATTATTTTTTAATACACATCTCTTTTAAAAACTATTTTTTTATCAACAAAAAATCGATTAATTGTTCTGTCATAAAATTAATCTTCATAAATTTGCTGCACACAAGCCTTAATACAAAAATATATTCATGACCATAGCTCAATTGAAATATCTACTCGCCGTTGCAAAACACCTGAATTTCACCAAAGCTGCAACGCAATGCCACGTAACACAACCCACACTGAGCATGCAAATTCAAAAACTTGAAGATGAACTCGGAGTTATTATTTTTGACCGCCAAAAAAAACCTATCAAAATTACTGAAATTGGGAAAAAAATTATTGAACAATCAAAAATTATTGTCAACGAAAGCGGACGCATCAACGATTTGGTACAACAAGAAAAAGGCTATATCGGCGGAGACTACAGATTAGGGATTATTCCAACCGTTGTTCCAACATTGCTTCCTATGTTTTTGAAGACTTTTGTGCAAAAATATCCGAATATAAATTTGGAAATCGTTGAAATCCCTACTGAACAAATGATGGAAGATATCATCGAAGGAAAGCTCGATGCAGGAATTGCCGCTACACCGCTTGAAGATGATAAGATTGAAGAAAGAGCGCTGTATTATGAACCTTTTGTCGGGTTTATTTCCGAGCAACACAGACTTTTTCAAAAAAAAACTTTGGAGGAACAAGATTTGGATGTAAAAGATATTCTATTATTGG
>Ga0256846_1000299_pt1 | contig 21218 bp, 16 predicted proteins | sample TevniametaG_FD_189098 | JGI IMG/M metagenome (GOLD analysis project Ga0256846, IMG submission 189098) | Tube worm associated microbial communities from hydrothermal vent at the East Pacific Rise, Pacific Ocean - Tevnia | ecosystem: Host-associated > Annelida > Integument > Unclassified ...
CTTTCAACTTATTAAATATTTTTACCGCAAAGACGCTAAGTCGCAAAGGGATTTCTCACCACAGAGAACACAGAGTTCCACAAAGGTTTTTATCCACAAATTACACTGATTAACACAAATTTATTTTTCATCTTCGCTGTTAATCCGGCTTCGACAAGCTCAGCCTCCGAAAATACGGTCACTAGTTTACTCCGAATACTTTCAGAGAGCTTGTCGAAGTAACTTTTGCAAATTAGCACTGTCCTTCGTTGCCAGTCCGCCTTCGACTATGCTCAGGCTCCAAGCTAACTTTCAACTTTACTAACTTTCAACTCATTATCGCATTACTGCATTATCGCATTAAATCATTACATCATTGAACAACTTTCAACTTATTAAATATTTTTACCGCAAAGACGCTAAGTCGCAAAGGGATTTCTCACCACAGAGAACACAGAGTTCCACAAAGGTTTTTATCCACAAATTACACTGATTAACACAAATTTTTTTCTTTATTGCTAATCCGCCTTCGACAGGTGGTCACTGAGCTTGTCGAAGTGCTCTCCGAAATAAATTCTCCGAAATCCTTCCCCGAAATAAATTCGGGACAAGCAGGAGTAAACAGGGACAAGCAGGAGTAAACTAGCCTCCAAATCCATTTCTGCATTGTAGCATTATTGCATTAAATCATTACATCATTGAACCATTGTATCATTAAATAACTTTCAACTTTATAAACTTTTAACTTTCAACTCATTATTGCATTCGCTACGCTCATTTTTTTAAACCATATAAGACATTTAAGAACATCTAAGTTATGCTTCGCTTTGCTCAGCAATTGTGAAACATTAAGAATTTAAAAAAAATTAAGGTTTTCACCGCTAAGTCGCGAAGACGCAAAGGTTTTTAACTTTCAACTTTATAAACTTTCAACTTTCAACTCATTATCGCATTTCTGCATTATAGCATTATAGCATTTCTGCATTATTGCATTACATCATTGTATCATTACATCATTACATCATTGTATCATTGTATCATTACATCATTACATCATTGTATCATTAAAAACTATACCCCAATCCCCACTCAATAAATTCGGCTTTTGCAGCATGTGCTTTTATTGACACATTAGCAAATAATTTTTTTGTCGGATAAAAACGCAAAGCTACTCTTTCGTAAAAAAACTGCCCGAAATCAACAGGGCGATACAGATAAAAACCAAGTTGAACCACAAGCCTGAATCTATCAACTACCATTCCCGACGATAAAAATGTAGCATAACTCATTAAATCTTTATCCGAAATATTTTCTTTATCTTCATAATAATTAACAAGGTATCCCTGATAAAAATAATCAAATCCTATACCCACCGTTCTTTTGTGATTAATTCTTTTATTAACGCTTATTGAAGTTGTTGAATTAAAATATTTCACATTGGGTTCGTCTTGACTTTTGGCTCTGAAACCGCAAGCAAAAAATGGTGTTATCTCAATATTATCATACGATTCAGGCTTATCTCCATTATAAAATTTATTAACTATAATTTTAGGCGAATACGACAGTGTAACCACTCCGCTTGCCATATTAAGTCCCAAATTCGGATAACGAGTTGCCCCATTGCTGAAATGCTGTAATTTTACGCCAAGGCCTATCTGAAAATGATTTGAAAGGCGATATTTATAAGCAAAAACAAAATCGATATAAACATTCATATCACTGCCTATGGCAATATTTTCGGGATTAGTAACAGAATCGTATTCGTTAAGATTAAATGCCATACCTACTCCCCACGAAGTAGAAAAATAACTTTTGGGTGTTCGTAAAAAAGGAAGTTCCAAAAAAGCAAATCCGGCGAGCGGATTCCCAAGTGTAGGATTGTTATACGAACCTGCATAAAAACCAAATCCGAAATAAGGAAAATTATATGTATGATGCCAAGCCTTTTTGCCTGTTGTTTGAAAACCTATTCTCAAATCGTTCCCCATATACAAATTATGCGTCAACGGCTTCATCTCTTCGTGATGAGCAAATGTTTTTCCCGCAAAAGCGGAATATTCAAACTTAATAATACTCTTGGGGATAGTGTCGGTTTGAGCATTAACAAAAGTTGTTAAAAACAGTAATAAAATCAGTAATTGCAGTTTGTTGTTCATAATTTTTTTTAATTAACCGGCATTATTCATTGAAAATTATCTATTTGCTAATTACCTGTCTATAAGTAAAAAATAAATATTTTTCAATAAATTAATTCCCGAATTGTTCGGGTTAATGCTTTTGCAAAAAATCGTTGCAAAATAATTATTTCTTTTTATAAAAAAACGTTAATTACCCTTATTATTTTTTTTGTGCACACTTGTATCTGTGACAAAATTAATGTAGGTTTGTAGTAACAGGCTCTTGTAACGTGAATTTAATACAACCACAAGTCACTTCGATAAATTAATATTGAAATAATCGAAGTGCTCAATGACCGGTTTGAAATGCGGAGTCTGAGCCGGTCGAAGACGGATTTAAATTAAATAAGAAATTTATAAACTCACGTTTGTAATAAATTATTTACAGTGAATAAAAGAACTTTTCAATTAATATTCTTTTCGATAGTAATAATTGCATTCGGTGTAATTATCAAAAACTACATCGACAATATAGAATCGAATATTACCGAATACAAACAAGTTCTTGAAAGTGCTCCCGACAAACATATTTCAAGGCTTTCGCCGATAGTTGTAAAACTTGCCCGCGGTATTAACTCCGATAGATATCCGATTAACGAACCTTTAAAAAACGATATTATAAAGTTTAAGCCCTCAATTGAAGGTTTTTTGTATTTTACCGATAAAAGAACCATTGAATTTCAACCCGATAATCCTTTACCCACAGGCACTTCGTTTAAAGGAATTATTAATATAAAAAAACTGTTTCCTCAGTTTAAGTTAAAGCCTTTCAGGTTTAATTTTGCCACTCCCGAACTTGATTTTACCGTAAAAATAATCGAAACGAATTATTGCGACTCCGTATTTAACACCCCCATAATAAAGGGATATATAGTTTTTAACGATTATGTAGAGTATAAAAATATTTACTCGTTGCTGGAAGCCACTCAACAAAATAAAAAATTGCCTGTAATTTTTTCACCGTCGAAAAACGACAGAACAATTAAATTTGTAATAAAAAACATTGAAAGACAAAACTTTAACGATACCGTAAAAATAAAATGGACAGGAAAATCCGTAAAGTCGAAATCGCAGGGGCAAAAAAATATTTTAATTGCATCGAACAACGAATTTAAAGTTACAAACATAAATCTTAAATATTTTCCCGTTCCCGTTTTGTCCGTTAACTTTACCGACAGTATAAACCCCTATATAACAATAGATTCGTTAATAAATATAAGCGACTCTACAAAATATAAAGCTGTAATTTCGGGAAATAAAATTTTAATAAATTTCAATAAAACAGCAACGGGCGAACACTCTCTTTTTATTTCGGATTCGCTTACCAATACAAAAAACATAAGCCTTTCTGAAAATATAAATTATTCGTTTACGCTGACATCGGGCAATCCCGTAATAAAATTTGCCGATACTGCTGTTTATAAATCTCATTCCGATTTTTCGCAAATTATTGATATTTACGCCCTAAACCTTAAAAATGTCAGACTGAAAATAGTTTATGTGCCCGATAAAAATATGATGCAGTTTTTACAAGTAAATAATATTAACGACAACAAAGAAATTCAACGTGTTGGTATTGATATTTTTAATAAAAAAATTGACCTGACAAACAATTTTAACTATAATTCAGGTCAACTTACGCTATACACTTTAAATATTCTTGATGTTGATTTTTCCCGTAAGGGGCTGTATAACTTTATTTTTTCGTATTCGGAAAACGATATTGTAAACAAATCGGACAGTATTGTTTATACAAAAACATCACAAAATATTATCCTTTCGGATATTTATGCCGTAGCTAAACGTTCGGCTACCGATTCGGTGTATATTTTTGTGAGTGACATAAAAAACGGTAATCCCATTGACAAGGCAAAGATTGAAGTTTTTGATTTTCAGCAGAATAAAATTGCATCGCTAATATCGGACAAAAACGGAACGGCTAAAATAAAAACCGACAAAAAAAATATTTTTGTAAAAATATTGTCGAAAGACAATGTTACCTATTTAAAAATCACCCCGACAACGGGAATTTCAAAAACCGGAATCGAAACAACAGGTATTAAAACCAATAAGGGTGTTTTGTGTTATGTTGACGGAATAAAAAAACAATATTTTGCAGGCGACACAATAAATGCAGGCATTATTTTAAAAAAAAACGGCTTATGTAACCCCTCTGCCTACAATATTGAAATAAAAATAAAATCGCCCGACAATAATTTTTACAATACCGATGTGGTTAATTACAAAAGCACCTTGATAACTGCTTATAAAACAGCAATAAATAAAAATGCAGAATCGGGAATTTGGTATTTAACCGTAATTGCCGACGATGCCGTTTTTAACTTTCCTTTTAATGTTTTCAATCCTCAACTTTCGCTCACCGATTCAAACAAATTTTGTAAAAACATTGTAAAAACGGTAGCCGCTAACGATACATCGGTTAAAAAAAATGTTCAAAACAAAAATGAATGCAGCTCAATAACAATTACTACCGATAAGGCAAGTTATAAAACAGGCGACTCGTGTGTAGTTACTATTTTTGCAAAAAAAAACACAAATGCTCTTTTAACAATAGAAAATGCTACGCAAGTTTTTAAAAACAGATGTATCAGCATCTCAAAAAAACCGCTGAATTTTAAATTCAATATAAAAAAAAATATGCTTTCGGGCGTTTATGTATCAATATTGCCCGACAACACCTCTGACGAAAAGTCCGTAAAATATTTACCCGTAACCATATCCGCCAACAATAGCGACTCTGTAACTGTTGATGTTTCTTACGATTGGAAACCAAACGATAAAATACCGCTTACCGTTACCAACAACAATGACGAAACATTTTCATTTTTTGTAAATATTTTACCCGAAACAGAGTATGACAAAAACAGAATTTCTGCCTCCGATTTTTTCTTAAAAAAACAGCAAAACGATATTTCTACATGGAAATCAACATTTTACGAAAGTAAAAATTACTTTACAAAAACCTATAACAATATTTTTTTCAGATGCGAAAACAATTTGCGATTCTATGGCATTTTTACAGTAAAAAAACACAGTAAACATACTGTATTTATTGATGTTCCCGAATATCAAGGAAAAGTAATTTTAAAGATTACGGGAATATTCAAAAAAACAGGCAAGGTAATAGAGATAAACAAAAAAGCCGATATTAATGCTCCTGTTTTTATAAAAATGTCGTATCCCGCGTATATCAATGCCGGCGATAATATTGTGGTGCCCGTAAAAATTTTCAACAACACCATTTATCAAGATACTTTTACCGTTACTTTCGGCAATTTTAAGAATATTGAGTTTTTAAGCAATCCCGAAAAGGAAATAATTATTAAAAGCAACGATTCGGCAAAGTTTGAAATTTCGCTTACGGCAAAAACAACATCGGGCAAGGGATGCTTGACAGTATCGGCAGCATCGGCGAAAGCCAATATCGCAAAAACAATCAGTTTTAAAATTAATAAAAATCCGTTTTACACTTCGCAGGTATTATCGGCATATTTGCCTGTCGGCGATATGTGGCAACAAACCATTGTTCCACAAGGAATAAAAGGAACAAACAGTGCTCAAATTCAAATATCAACCGAAAAAATACCTCCGATAAATAATCTGATTTTATCGTTACCGGATGCTAATTCCGGTAATCTTGAAGATATTATTAATAAAACATTTCCACTTATTTACATAAATAAACTTACTGACAATAAGGATATTAACAACAAACTTACTTTAAAAATAAACAGCGTACTGCTTGATATTATAAAATATCAAACCTTGTCGGGCGGTTTTGCTAACAATATTTCGGAAACCAAGCCCGATAATCATATAACAAGTTATGCGGGAAATTTTCTGTTGGAAGCCGCAAAACAAAAATATAAAGTTAACAAAGGTGTAATCAACCGTTGGAAACGCTACCAATACCGCGAATTCAGGAAAATGCGTTTCTCTCCCCAATTTGTAAATAACAATAAGGCTTCGGTAATATATACTCTTGCTAAATCGGGCATTATTACAGCAGATAAACTTAATGATATTACACTGTCGATTCCCGATAATTTAACCAATAAACTGTTTTTGGCAGCTTCGTATATTGAACTCGGCAAATACAACAAGGCTGAGAAATTACTTAATTTTGACAGTTTGCAAATTTCAATAAACAGCATGAACACAGTAAATTGTGCCATTCTGCTTGATATTGCAACCACATTAAACAAAACAGAGTTAAGAAAAAATCTGTTGCTGAGATTAAATAAACTGATAAAATACAAAACAATATCGCCACGATGTGTTGTTATTGCTTTAAACTCTACTTTAAGAAACAGTTTTTCGGATAAAAAAAATATTTCGATAAGTTATCAAATAAATCACGGTAAAAGTTATTTGATAAACAACAACGGTTTTATTGAGTATTTAGATATCCCGCTTGAATTTACTTTGCCAAAACATATCGACCTGAAAAACAAAAGTGAAGATACAGTTTATTTATGCCTTACAAATACGGGTTATCCGCAAAAAATCAAGAATAATTATAAAAATGTAAATGTTTTTATCAGGTATTTTAACATTGATAATTCTCCGCCGGATGTGAAAAAAATAATGTATGATTCAATTTTTAAGCAAACCATTGTTATAAAAAATACAAAAAAAGCGGAACATAGAGATTTAACCGTTAAAATACCTATGCCGGCAGGAGTAAAACCTATAAAAATAAATACACTCAACAATATTGATGTCAATAATTTAGATAATGTTTTAAGTTTTAATTACAGTTTTAAACCATACGAAACAATACAGGTAGAGATAATTTACAAAGCAGTGTTTAAGGGTAAATTTATTTCATATCCGATTAAAATTTCAGATAAAAATTTGTTTTACGGCGATAGTTTTATTAATCAGCAATATTTGATTATAAGATAGTTAAGAAGTGTTTTAACATTACGTTTTTTTGAACCATATAAGACATAGAAGAACATATAAGTTGTTTCGCTTCGCTCAATTCAATTATTTCAACATTAAGGAGTTAAGAAAATTAAGGTATTAGAAAATTAAGGTTTTTTACCGCAAAACCGCTAAAGGATTTCTCACCACAGAGAACACAAAGTTCCACAAAGGTTTTAACCACAAATTACACTGATTGGCACTAATTTATTGCCACAAAGTAACGGTCACTAAGCACTTCGATAAACTCAGTAACCACCTATCGAAGTGACTTTTACAAGTTATAGCCGTTCTATGTTGCTAATTCGGCTTCGACAGGCTCAGCCTCCAAAGAAACTTTCAACTTTATAAACTTTCAACTTTCAACTCATTGCATTTTTTTGAACCATATAAGACATAGAAGAACATATAAGTTGTTTCGCTTCGCTCAATACAATTATTTCAACATTAAGGCATTCAGTAAATTAAGAAGATAGAGAATTAAGTTTGTTTCGCTACGCTCAACCTATTATTGCATCCTCCAAAGGCGGACAAGTTTTCTGCATTTAATAACTAAAATCAACTTTTCCACCGTAATAATTCATTATCGGTTTTTACTATTTTTTCGTTATCGAGCAGCCAGCGAATAACCTTTAATACTTTATCGCTGTTTTGCTTTATACCGTCAACAAGATTTTCAAGCGTAAGCGGTTCGTTTTTTAATTTTTCCTTTACCTCTTCAAGAACAATATCAAACTCATATTTACTCAAACCCAAGCTGTTACGCTTTGTGCAAACATCGCACACACCGCAACGCGTGGCTTTGTTGTCGCCAAAATAGCCAAGCAACTGCTGACTGCGACATTTATTGTGTGTAGCATATTCAATAACCGCTTTTATTCTTTTTTCGTATTGTTGCTTTCTAATACTGTAATCCTGATTTTCAAACAACAACGACTTTGTATCAAGCCGTTCTTCACCGTAGTAAATTTGCGGCACTTTTTTACGCGGAATATATTTTATTATTTTATCGCGGCTGAGTTTTATCAAAAAACCTGTTACTACACTTAATTTAACATTTGCCTTTCGTGCCAAATCTTCCTCACTGATTTTTACATATTCGGTAAACAGTCCTGTGTAAGTTCGCAACAATAATTTTATAAAACTGTCTTCGGATATGTTTGCCACTTGATATTTATATAAATCATCGCGTTCAACAAGAAAAATTATACGCGAAGGATTGTCAACTTCTTCGCTCAACTCAATATATCCGCTGTGTTGTAATAATTGTAAACTGTAATAAGCCAGTGTAATGCTGAATTTATATGACTTAACAAATTTAGCCATATCAAAATCGAACGACATTCCTTTACCTCCGCCCACAGGCAGTTGGAAAAAATTGCCCAATGCTTCGTAAACTCGCTTAATGTCGCCAACAGGCGGAAATGTAGCTTTAACTCTGTTTTCTAATTTATCGCCGTCGGACGGATGATACAACAATACTGCAAAAGCCTGTTTGCCGTCTCGCCCTGCCCTGCCTGCTTCTTGAAAATACGCTTCTAAATTATCAGGCAAATCGATATGAACAACAAAACGCACATCGGCTTTATCGATACCCATTCCAAAAGCATTGGTGGCAACCATTACCCTTGTTTTCCCGATTTTCCACGCACTCTGTTTAAAATCGCGTTCGGCAGTTGTAAGTCCCGCGTGATAATAATCAGCTGTAATACCGTTTTGTTTTAAAAACAAAGCCGTATCTTTTGTTCTTGCTCTGCTACGCACATAAACCACTCCCGAACCTTTTATCGAATTAATTATTTTAAGCAAATATTTTTGTTTATCCTCAACTTCACGAACCAAATAGACAAGGTTTTTCCGTTCAAACGATTTTTTAAAAACATTTTTTTCTTTAAACCTTAACTTATCCTGAATATCGTCAACCACTTCGGGAGTAGCTGTGGCTGTTACCGCCAACACAGGCACATCGGGCAACAATTCGCGTATTTCGGCAATTTTAAGATACGAAGGACGAAAATCGTATCCCCACTGCGAAATACAATGAGCTTCATCAACAGCTATTAAATTTACATTCATAGACTGAACTCGCACTCTGAATAATTCTGTGCCTAATCGTTCGGGAGAACAATATAAAAATTTAAGATTAGGATCGTTAACACAATTATCAAGAGCTATATCAATCTCGTGCTTGGTCATTCCCGAATAAATAGCAACGGCTTTAATTTTTTTTGCTTTAAGATTCTCAACTTGGTCTTTCATTAAAGCAATAAGCGGAGTAACAACAATACAAATACCCTCTTTGGCAAGAGCCGACACTTGAAAAGTGATAGACTTTCCTCCTCCCGTAGGCATCAGAGCAAGAGTGTCTTTACCTTCACCTACCGAAGTTATAATATCGTGTTGCAAAGGACGAAAATTGGAATATCCCCAATATTTAGTCAATATTTTTTGATACTTGTCCAAACTTAATTAATTGATTTATGTCTGTTGAATATTTATTATTGATTTCTACTTCCTAAAAATCTGCCGATAATAAGCCCGATTGTTACGGTTAAATACAGTTGCCCCATCAGAGCAACAATAATTGAATGCATTTCACCTTGAACGGTAACAGGCGAAACATCACCGTATCCTAATGTGGTAAAAGTTACAAAGGTAAAATACATATATTCTTGAAATGTCGGGTTTGCCGAATGAAAAGAAAAAGAACCGGGATAATAAATATCTATCAATATTGTTACAAAAGTGCTAATCATTCCCAACAACACAAACCCTGCAATTGCTCCAAAAATATTATCTATGTCAACATCTTTTCCGTGCGAAAATTTTATAACAATATTTACAAATAATATAACATACAAACTACCCACAATAATTAGTCGCGGAACACGAAATATCATATCTCCTTTGAAAAAGTATTGGAGCCAATGTAACAACAAAACAAGAACAATAAAACTCAAATAATAATGAAAAATTTTCTTTTTCCCTCGTCCGAATATTAATATACTGACTATTGTCATCATTGTTATTGTAATATACTGCATCAATCTGGAAATATGGGGATTTTCAAAAAATACAGGCACTACAATTTGTGCCACAAGTGTCAATAGCAACAATGATAATTTATATGTAAACAGGTAATCTATAGTTTTTTTTATTGTAACTATCATTTTATTTGTTTTTATTAGTTAAAAATATCTGAACAATGCATTTTTTAAATATAACAAAAAAATATATACATCACTATTTTAATGCTTACGGACGAAAGGGATTCGGTATTCACTCGCCTTTTGTTTTCAGCTTGGTTACCACCGCGTTTAATAAAAAATACATAGATAAACGATACAAAGATATTGAAAAAGAGAGAAAAAAATTACTACATAACAAAAATACAATAACTGTCACCGATTTTGGAACAGGAAGTAAAAAGTTGCCTAATCCCACAAAACGAATTTGCGATATTGCAAAATATTCGTTGAAACCCAAAAAACAAATTTGGCTTTTACTATCGCTAATTGAAAATATGAAAGCCGAAAACATTCTTGAAATAGGCACATCACTGGGAATTACCGCAAGTTATTTTGCCCTTTCGGGAAACCGTGCCAAAGTTGCCACTCTTGAAGGTTGCCCCGAAATAAGTAATATAGCTGAAAATATTTTTAAAAATTTAAATATTGACAACATTGAGCTTATTACAGGGGAATTTAGCGATACACTGCCTTTGGCATTAAAAAAACTAAAAAAAGTTGATTTTGTGTTTTTTGACGGTAACCATAATTACAAATCTACGTTACAATATTATAAACAGTGTTTAAATTTTAAACATAACGAAACAATTTTTGTTTTTGATGACATTCATCTTTCTGATGATATGGAGAAAGCATGGGAAAAGATAAAATCGGACAAAAATGTAACCGTCACCATTGATATGTTTTTCTTTGGGATAGTATTTTTTAAAAAAGAACTTTATAAACAGAATTTTTTAATAAAATAATCAATAATTTATTTATGAAGGTATATACAAAAACCGGCGATAAAGGAACCACAGCTCTTATAAGCGGCAACAGAGTTCCCAAATATCATATAAGAATAGAAGCATACGGAACAGTTGACGAGCTTATGGCACATACAGGATTACTATATGATACGGTAGAAAACAATTATCATAAAGATGTGCTGATGGCAATTCAAGACAGACTTATGGTGTGTGCTACTATTTTGGCTGCCGATTGCACTGATTGTAAATTTGAATTGCCGAAAATTACCGAAGATGATATTAAATTTTTGGAAAATGAAATAGATAAAATGCAAGAAGAGCTGCCTCCACTCAAAAGTTTTGTGTTACCCGGCGGACATATTACGGCATCTTATTGTCATATTGCACGAACAGTTTGCCGGCGAGCAGAACGACTTGCAATACAAGTAAATGAAACAGAAGGCAATGCCGAATATGCTGTAAAATATCTTAACCGTTTGTCCGATTATTTCTTTGTTTTGGCAAGAAAAATATTAAAAGAATTAAATTTTGACGAAATTCCATGGAATCCTCGTTTATAATTCAAATTTTTTATATATAATTGCAAAATTTTTAAAAGGAACTATAATTTAAGAATATTTTAAAATTTACAGATATGTATTGGACACTGGAATTAGCTTCAAAACTGGAAGATGCACCTTGGCCGGCTACTAAGGAAGAGTTAATTGATTATGCAATTCGCTCGGGAGCACCTATGGAAGTAATTGAAAATCTTCAAGAAATAGAAGATGAAGGTGACATTTACGAAAATATTTATGATATTTGGCCGGATTATCCAAGTAAAGATGATTTTTTCTTTAATGAAGACGAATATTAATTGATACTTTTATAAAACTTTTTTGTAAAAGCATAATATATGCTTTTACAAATTGAGTAGTGTGAAATTTTTTAAAGATATTAAGTGAAAGAGAGCATTTTTATGTTCTCTTTTTTTATTAAGATGCTGACAAAAAAGTATTTATATCAAAAATAGAGCTAAGGTTTCGCTTTATTAATTTACTAAATATAAATATCTTAGTTTTTTTATAATTTTGCAAATATAGCGAAACCTTGACTTTTTATTAAGGGGGTAACTTCAAGTTTCCCTCTTAATAGTTACTCTCCCTGCATAGTATCGGCTAACTTGTTTTTTTATAATTAAAAACAGCCAAAGGCACAGCAATAGCAGCATAAATTGCCATTGATGAAAACTCAAATATTAAGTCGTGAAAGCCTGCTCCTTTAAGCAAAACCATTCGCGTAACATTCATAAAATAGTAAAGCGGATTGAGTAAATCAAAATATTGCCCCCAAAGAGGCATATTTTCTACCGAAGTAAAAACCCCACTCATAAGTGTAAATACAAGCACAAAAAAGAAATTGATAAACATTACTTGTTGTTGAGTATCGGCAAATGTTGATACAAGCAACCCAAGCCCCAATACTGCAACAAGATAAATTCCCGCAAAGGAAAACAGAACTAATAAACTACCGTTTATGGGTATTTGATATGCCAACTTACCTATAAACAGACCAAAAGCCAAATCAAACATTCCGATTATCCAAAAAGGAATTAGTTTGCCCGCTATAAACTGCATTTTGTGTATAGGCGTAACATTTATTTGTTCGGTGGTTCCCATCTCTTTTTCGCGAACAAGATTCATTGCCGACAAAAACATTCCTATAATAGTAACCAAAATTACCAATATCCCGGGCAACATATAAAACACATCTTTAAGTTCGGGATTGAACCAATAAAGCGAAGATACTTTTATCTGCTTCATTGATGTAAAGTCGGCTTTTTTTACTTGCAACCACTGCGAAACCTCAGCCAGCACTCTGCTGATATACACATACGATAGTTGTCCTTTTTGCGAATTTATGGCATTTGGTATAACCTGAACATAAGCCGAATTTTCGTTTTCTATATTTTTTTCAGTGTTTTGCTTAATAACCATCAACACATCGGTTTGGTCGTGCTCCAAACTACTGTAAGCATCTTCGCGATTTGTTGCCATCGGTTGAACTATAAAAAACGGCGATGCTTCAAGTTTTTGCACAATCATTCGCGATACCGACAAAATATCATTGTCGATAACAGTAATGCGAATATTTTTCATATCCATTGATGCCGTATTTACCAAAATAAGCAACTGAATAATGGGATATACAAATATCAACGGCAACATCATCTTATTCCGAAATATTTGTAAAAATTCCTTTTGTAAAAGATATAACAGTGTTCTCATATTACTCTAATCTTATTTTAAATTTTTTAACACTCATACCTATAAAAAATACTATAAATGCAAACAGTATAAGTAATTCCTTCCAAAAGTATGCAACGCCCACTCCTTTAAGCATAACATCTTTAATAATTACAACAAACCAACGCGGAGGCATAATAGCACTAAACCATTGCAAAGCCACAGGCATATTCTCTATGGGAAAAATAAATCCCGAAAGTAAAATGGTGGGCAGCATCAAAGCAAAAAGCGACATAAACATTGCCGACATCTGACTGTCGGATATTGTAGATATTAATATTCCCAACGACAAAGCAAGAATGATAAAAACCAAACTAACAAACATTAACAACAGCATGCTTCCTTTTATCGGGACACCGAAAACAAAATAGCCGAGAGCTATGATTGTAATTGCATTTACCAACGAAAGCAAAACATAAGGTGTTACTTTGCCGATAATTATTTGAACAGGTTTAAGTGGCGAAATAAGTAGCACTTCCATTGAACCGTATTCTTTTTCGCGGGCTATCGACACCGATGTCATCATTGCCGAAATAAGCATCAATATCATTGCCATAATGCCGGGCACCGACATATAAACACCTTCAAGATTTTCGTTGTAGAGCATTCTTACTTGCGGCAATATCATTTTTTTAAGTGCCCCGCTCTGACGGTTTATCTCCATTTGATAATTGGTGAAAATTCCTTCGCAATATGTTGTGAGCAACCGTGCAGTGTTAGATTCCGATGCATCGGCAATAAGCTGAACGTGAGCGGTGCCGTCTTTATCAAGTTTTTTGGCAAAATCGGGTTCGTAAACTATCACCATTTTCACACGGTCGGCGGTAAATGCCTTTTCAATCTCACTTTCGGAATGCAGAACCTTATCGACAATAAAATATCCCGACGACATTATTCGATTGGTCAATACTCGCGTTACTTCATCTTTCGATTTGTCAAGAACGGCTATTCGTGCATTGTTAATGTCGGTGGTTATCACAAATCCAAAGATAAGTATCTGAGCCACAGGCATAATAAACAGTATGAGAACCGTTCGCGAATCTCTGAAAATATGAAAAAACTCTTTTTTTATAAATGCTGTTAAACTATTCATATTGCTTTGTTTCTTTTTAAGCTGTTAGACGCTAGAAGTTAGATACTAGACTACTAGAAGTTAGATACTAGACTACTAGAAGTTAGATACTAGACTACTAGAAGTTAGATACTAGACTACTAGAAGTTAGATACTAGACTACTAGAAGTTAGATACTAGACTATTTAGATGCTAGACGCTAGCATTGTTTGAAATTAAACTTTTTCATACTTTTAATTTTATAAAATTTTTACTTTCTTTTATTCTCTTAACCACAAATTACACTGATTAACACTAATTTATTTTCTTCTTCGTTGTTAATACGGCTTCGACAAGCTCAGCCTCCGTGCTTATTTCTGCATCCTCCTGAGGCGGACAAGTTTTTGGCATTACTGCATTACTGCATTAAATAATTATATCATTGTATCATTAAATAACTTTCAACTTTTAACTCATTAAATTACCTTGCCAATTGTAAAAACACATCGTTAATTGTCTCTACTTCAAACTGTTGTTTAAGCTCCAAAGGTGTTCCCATAGCTTCTATGCGTCCGTCAACCATTATCGACAATCGATTGCAATATTCGGCTTCGTCCATATAGTGCGTAGTTACAAATACGGTGATACCCTTGTATGCAGCTTCGTAAATCATCTCCCAAAACTGTCGCCGTGTGATTGGGTCAACCCCGCTTGTGGGTTCGTCAAGAAACACTATTGACGGTTCGTGCAAAATGGCAACCGAAAAAGCAAGTTTTTGCTTCCACCCCAGCGATAGTGTTGAAATTAATCGCTTACGTTCTTCATACAATCCCAATTCTTTGAGTATGGCTGTTGCCGATTGCTTAAACTCTTTTGATGTAACTCCGTAAATGGCACTGTAAAAACGCATATTTTCCCAAATGGTAAGGTCATCGTAAAGCGAAAACTTTTGGCTCATATAGCCTATTTTACGTTTTACCCTTTCGGGAAATTTTTTTACATCAATGCCGGCAACATTCACATCTCCGCTTGTTGGCACCGATAAACCGCAAAGTATTCGCATAGCAGTGGTTTTGCCTGCTCCGTTGGCACCAAGAAAACCAAATATTTCACCTCTGCTGACATCAAAAGTGAGATTGTCGTTTGCCGTAAAATTCCCGAACTTCTTTACTAAATTTTTTACCGTTATTACTTTATCACTCATTATTTTGAGATTATTTTGTTAGACGATAAAAGCTAGATGCTTACTTTTAACTTTATAAACTTTTAACTTTCAACTTATTATCGCATTTTTTTGAACCATATAAGAAATTTAAGAACTTATAAGAGTTTCGCTACATTCATCTTCCAATCACTTAAACATTAAGCTGTTAAGAAAACTAAGAAGTCAGAAAATTAAGATTTTTTCTAAACAACTTTCAACTCTGTTGCTAATTCGGCTTCGACCAGCTCAGCCTCCACCACAACTTTTAACTTTATAAACTTTCAACTTTCAACTAATTATCTCACCGCTAAGACGCAAAGACACAAAGATTTTCAACCACAAATTACACTGATTAACACAAATTTATTTTTATTACTACAAAGTGCCGGTCACTGAGCCTGTCGAAGTGACTTTTGCAAATTAGTACCGCTTTTTATTGTTAATACGGCTTCGACTCCGCTCTCCGAAATAAATTCGGAGTAAACTAGCCTCCGTGCTTATTTCTGCATTGTAGCATTATTGCATTAAATCATTATATCATTAAATCATTGTATCATTATACCATTGAACCATTGTATAATTATCTCTCTATTTATAAAAATGCATTTCGTCAATATATTGCCACACCTCTTCGGGAAGAAAAAATCTTATGTCTTTACCTTGTTTTACGGCATTGCGAATAAAGCTGGATGATATTTCCATTAGCGGAGCATCAACAAAAGTTACGTTTTTATGATTTGCCAAATTATTTTTTTCACAATTCGGACGCGGATAAACTAATATTTTATTGTTTTCTAATATCAACTCATGATTTTTCCATTTATGAAAAGATGCTAAATTATCTTCACCAATAATAAGGGCAAACTCTTTCTTAGGATATTTATCATTAAGATAAGCCAGTGTATCAATTGTATATGAAGGTTTGGGCAGGTTAAATTCAATACTTGAAGCTCTGAATCGCGGGTAATCGCGTAAAGCACGATTTACAAGTTCTAGCCGTTGATAATCAGGCAATAGTGACGATTTTTGTTTTAATGGATTTTGCGGACTGACAACAAACCACAACTCTTTTAAATCGGCAAACTCCAAAAAATAGTTGGCTATAGCTAAATGACCGATATGAATGGGATTAAACGAGCCGAAATATAGTCCTGTCATATACTTTAATGTTTAATAAATTATACAAAAATACGATTATTCGATGATATAATGATTTAATGAAAAAAATTAAGTTGAAATATTTATTTGTAGAATCACTTCAATAAGTTTTCTAAAGATTTTAAAAGTAAATTAATTACCAATAAACTTTAACAATATAACTGTTGATTTCTATCTATTTAAAAAATCATTTAAAATATCTTCGGCTTCATGTTTTGCTTTATCTAAATTATCATTTAAAATTACTTTATCGAAATATTTTGCATATTCTATTTCCTCTTTGGCTTTGGCAACTCTTTTTTCTATTTCCTCTTTACTGTCTGTTTTTCTGTTTATCAACCTGTTTTTAAGCTCATCAACCGAAGGCGGCATAACAAATATAGCTAAAGCCTTATCGCCAAATTGTTTTTTTATATTTACACCTCCCACAACATCAACATCAAATAACACATTTTTTCCTTTATCCCAAATTCTGTTTATTTCGCTTCGTAAAGTTCCGTAATATCGATCGGTATAAACCTCTTCCCACTCAACAAATTCGTTATTCTCAATTTTTTGTTTAAAATCTTCGGTAGTCAAAAAATAGTAATCTTTTCCGTGAACTTCATTATTTCGCGGTTGACGATTACATGCCGAAATTGAAAATTCAAGATTAAATCCTTTTTGTAACAGATGTTTTACTATTGTAGTTTTTCCTGCTCCCGACGGAGCCGAAAATATTATTAATTTTCCTGACATTATTTAATTATTTAATCTTAACCCTTACAGTACATTAAGTAATTGTTCTTTTATTTTTTCAAGTTCATCTTTCATCAATATAACCAACTTTTGCATATCTGAATCGTTGGCTTTTGAACCGAGAGTATTAATTTCTCTACCCATTTCTTGTGAAATAAAACCAAGTTTTTTGCCAATAGAATCTTCACTTTTAAGAGTTTTTATAAAATACTCACAATGGTTGGCAAGTCTTACTTTTTCTTCTGTAATATCCAATTTTTCAAGATAGAATATTAATTCTTGTTCAAATCTGTTTTCATCAATTTCATCACTTGAAGCCAATTCTTTAAGGTTATTTCTCAATCGTTCTTTTGTGTGGCTAAGTCTTTGTTTTTCAAAAGGTTCAATTTGTTTAAGAAGGGTTAATATATTATTAATTCTTTCTTTTATATCAATTTCAAGAGCAACACCTTCTTGTTTTCTGAATTCTATTAAATCATCAATGGCACTGTCAATACTTTTTCTGACAATTTTCCACTCTTCTTCGTCGAGTTCAGAGCGTTCGGTTCTTAATATATCAGGCATTCGCATAACAATAGACAATAATTCATTTTTATCGTCAACATTTAAACTGTCGGAAATATCCGACAATTGCTTAAAATAAGCCTTAACAAGTTCAGTATTTATTATTGAACCGTTTTCAATACCGGTAATTTCGGCATACATTCCGAAATCAACCTTTCCGCGAATAATTTTTTTTGAGATAATATTTCGTATTTCAATCTCTTTTTCTTTATAAAATCCGGGAATCCGGGAATAAACATCAAGTTGTTTACTGTTTAAACTTTTTATTTCAATTGTAATTTTTTTTGCTTCTAATTCGCATACGGCTTTTCCAAAGCCCGTCATTGATACTATCATATTTATTATTTTTTATAAACAAATGTAATAAAAATTAAAATCGCATACAGTTTAAAGGTTTTATTAATTTAATGTTTTTATTTGTTTTATATGTAATAGTAAGATTAATAGATTGATACAGTAAGTATGCAAAATTATTGAAAGAGAAAGATAATTATTTAAGTTTAAGCAGGCAGTATAAAAAACAGTGCCCAAAACAGGACTCGAACCTGCACGTTCTTGCGAACACTAGTCCCTGAAACTAGCGCGTCTACCAATTCCGCCATTTGGGCAATAATTAAACAGGCTGTATAAAAAGATAAATATTCATTGCGAAGACGTAAGTCTGTAGCAGTCTGTTTGAAAAAATACTACTGTTTACTAAGAGATTTTTTACTCTTGTTCGAAATGGTTACTTTTAGGCAGCCTTAATCATGAAAACAAACTATTAAGTTGGTGCCCGGAACAAGACTCGAACTTGCACGCTCTAATGAGCACTTGGCCCTCAACCAAGCTTGTCTACCAATTCCAACATCCGGGCAGTATTGTTCTGCAAAAATAATTATTTTTTGTTATCGTAAAATATTTTTTTGAAAAATATGACGGTTTATTTCAGCAAATTCTATAGTTTGTCTGTAAAGTTCTATTTAATACCAAAATAAATTGCTGCTACTCCAAATGATAAACTTTTATACGATGAACTTTTAAATCCCGCTTGTTGCATTTTGTGTAAAAAAGCATCTCGCTGTGGAAATGCCTGAACTGATTCGGGCAAATAAGTATATGCCGATTTATCTTTTGATATTAATTTACCGAAAAAAGGCAATAAATATTTAAAATAAAATCCATAAAGTTGTTTTACAGGAAAATATCTTGGCATGGTAAATTCTAAAATTAAACAAATACCGTTAGGTTTTAGTACTCTGCACATTTCCGATAACCCTTTATCAATATTTTCAAAGTTGCGTGCTCCAAATGCTACAGTTATAGCGTCAAAAGTATTATCTGCAAAAGGAATATTTTCGGCATCGCCTTTTTGTAAAAAAATAATATTATCAACTTTTTTTTGCTTTATCTTTTTTCTTCCCACATTAAGCATTCCCTCCGAAATATCAATTCCATCAATACGTTTAGGATTACATTTAATAGCAGAAACTGCTAAGTCACCCGTTCCTGTAGCCACATCAAGTATATTGACAGGACGATGTTTTATAAGGTATTTTACTACCTTTTTTCGCCACAGCTTATCAATATTCAGCGATAAAAAATGATTTAAAAAATCATATTTTCCCGCAATATTATCAAACATTCCGGCTACTTGCTCTTTTTTTGTTTTATCAGAATCGGAATACGGTTTTACTTGAGTGCCCATATAATTGCATTAAATTTTCAACAAATTAACTAAAAACAAATCATTCCACGATATGTTTTTTTATTTTTGCTAAAAAAAAGTATGAGTTATCTGTTGTTGATATTTTATTTAGCAATTTTAATTTATCTGATTTTCAAGTTGAATTTTTTTAAAACAACTCTGTTCCCGCAATATGTTGTTGTAATAATTTTTTTACTGAAATTTATCGGAGGCATTGGAGTTTACTTGGTTTACTCACATTTTTACAGTTCACGAATATCGTCGGATATTTTCAAATATTTCGACGATGGAAATATTATTTACAGCAGTATTCATTACAATTTTGTTGATTATTTACGTATGATTACCGGCATTGACGGCGAAGCTCCTCATTTATATAAATATTATGATACTTGCTGTTTTTGGATAAAACCTTTCAATTACGGATTATTTAACGATAACAGAACGGTAATTCGGTTTAATGCCATTGTAAGACTATTTTCAATGGGAAATTTTCATATTCATACTCTGTTTATGAGTTTTATTTCGTTTACCGGATTATGGGGTATTTTCAAAGTTTTTGAGAAAAACATGTCAAATTTAAAAGAAGTATTTTTAAAAAAAATGCTTTTGATTTTTGTAATATTCTTTTTTCCGTCGGTTTATTTTTGGACATCGGGAGTGCTTAAAGAGGGAATTTTAATGTTAGCATTTGGAATGCTGATTTATCATTTTTACTGTTTTATTGAAAATAAAAATAAGTTTAATCATATTTTATTGATTGCACTGTCAATTGTATTACTCTTAATATCAAAATTCTATGTTTTAATATCGGCTTTGCCCGGATTATTATTTGTTATTTTGATTTCATACACCGGCAAGCGGAGATTTTTTTTAAAACTATCTGTTTCACTTTTAATTTTCATACTACTAGCTTGGTTTTCGGGCAGTATTTTGGGAATTGATTTTCCTTCGATATTGGCAAAAAAACAAAACGATTTTGTAGCATATATAAATAGTTTGAGTCATGTGGGAAGCAAGATAAACATACCTATGCTTAAACCTGAATTTAAGAGTATAATAATAAATAGTCCCGCAGCTTTTTTCAGAACACTGTTTCGTCCTACTATTTTTGAGGTAAATAATGCGATGATGCTTTTGGCAGCATTTGAAAATATATTGATAATAATATTACTTATTGGCAGCACAATATTTTTTACATCAAAAAACTTGAAAAACCAATGGTTGTGGTTTAGTTTTTTGTTTGTTTTGGTATTATTTACCTTATCGGGATTAACAACTCCTGTTTTAGGAGCTTTGGTACGATACAAAGCTCCGGCACTGCCTTTTTTGGGAATTACACTAATTTATTTAACTAATTTTGAAAAAATACAGTTAAAACTACGGATGTTGAAAAACTTATTTTTGAAAAAGAGATAAGGTAAAAAC